>Ga0208089_1000351_pt1 | contig 12109 bp, 13 predicted proteins | sample LakMenEpi29Jun12_FD_150744 | JGI IMG/M metagenome (GOLD analysis project Ga0208089, IMG submission 150744) | Freshwater microbial communities from Lake Mendota, WI - 29JUN2012 deep hole epilimnion (SPAdes) | ecosystem: Environmental > Aquatic > Freshwater > Lake > Epilimnion/Euphotic zone ... | reverse complement strand
TCCTGCCATGCTTTCTAAACGTTCATCATTGACGTTAATTTGAGAAATTAACGTGGCATCAGTGTCGACGCTAGGATCCGCTGTAAATAAACCTTGTTGATCAGTGAGAATCAGAAGTAAATCAGCTTCCACTAAATTAGCCACAAGTGCCGCTAGCGTATCATTATCACCAAAACGAATTTCTTCGGTTGCGACAGTGTCGTTTTCGTTAATAACGGGAACGACACCAAATTGTAGTAACGTTAAAAGGGTACTACGAGCATTTAAATAACGCTGGCGATTAGATAAATCATCGTGCGTTAATAATACTTGCGACGCGTGAAGGTCGTGTTGCTGGAAGGTATCATCAAACACACGAACAAGTCCCATTTGCCCGACAGCGGCGGCGGCTTGGAGTTCATGAAGGGTTGTTGGACGTGCCTTGAGTCCCAAACGCCAAACGCCTTCAGCTACTGAGCCAGAAGATACTAAAATGACGTCTACACCCGATTTACGCAATGCGGCCATTTGCGCAACCCATTGTGCAATTGCAGTTTTATCTAAGCCTTTGCCGCCTTTGGTAAGAAGTGAGCTACCAATTTTGACGACTATGCGTTTTGCATGTTTAAAATTTTCACGACTGTTCATTCTTTTTAACCTGCCGCTGTGCTTCTAAAAATTCCATAATCGCAAACATCAATTCGCGCGTCCCTTGACCGTTAATGGCGGCAATTTTAAATACAGGTGCGGTCCAATTTAGCGCATCAATAATTTCTTGGCAATGCGCATCGAGTTCTTCATCAAGTACGCGATCAACTTTATTCAAAATTAACCAACGTGGTTTATTGGCTAAATTATCATTCCATTTTTCGACTTCAGCGATAATTTTACGCGCGGCTGAAACAGGGGATTCACTGCTTTCATAGGGCTCAATATCGATGATATGAAGGAGTAAGCCTGTGCGATCTAAATGTTTTAAGAATTGTAAGCCAAGCCCCGCACCTTCTGACGCGCCTTCAATTACACCGGGAATGTCAGCAATCACAAAACTGCGCAATTCATCAATACGAACCACCCCTAAATTCGGGTAGAGTGTCGTGAAAGGATAATCAGCCACTTTGGGAGTGGCGGATGAAACTGAGCGAATTAAACTCGATTTCCCCGCGTTTGGCATGCCAAGTAAACCGACGTCAGCGATAAGAGTCAGTTCTAAGTTGAGTAAACGATGCTCACCAGGTGTTCCTTTACTGGCTTTTTGTGGGGCGCGGTTAATACTACTTTTAAAACGCGTATTACCTAAACCGTGAAAGCCACCTTGCGCCACTAATAAGGTTTCACCTTCTGTGGTTAAATCACCGAGAATTTCACCTGTTTCAGAGTCGCAAACGCGTGTACCTAGTGGTACATTAACATAATAATCATCCCCTTGACGGCCTGTACAATTACGCGCCATTCCATTTTGGCCGCGTTGAGCGCGGTAAACGGCTTGATAGCGAAAATCAACAAGCGTGTTGATGTTCTCAACTGCCATAAGATAGACGCTTCCGCCATTTCCACCATCACCACCATCAGGGCCACCCATGGGGATAAATTTTTCGCGGCGAAAGCCGATTGCACCATTACCACCATCACCGGCTTCTACGCGCACCTGTGCTTCGTCAACAAATTTCATACTTTACTCAACAAAATCGAACTGATATAAACGAAAAAAGCCCCAACCAGCAAGGAGGAGCTTCTTAAGTCATTGCCGCTGGCCGTTTAGGGCGAGCGAATTATTTATGCGGCAACAACGCTAACAAATTTACGGTTGTTTGGGCCTTGCACTTTGAAAACCACAATACCGTCAATTGTTGCAAACAACGTGTGATCTTTACCGCAACCTACATTTGCACCTGCGTGGAAATGGGTGCCGCGTTGGCGAACGATAATGCTGCCTGAAGTCACTACTTCACTGCCATAACGTTTAACGCCAAGACGTTTGGAATTCGAGTCACGTCCGTTGCGGGTACTACCGCCAGCTTTCTTATGAGCCATTTTAAACTCCTAGTGTTAAGCTGAAATGCCAGTAATCTGGATTTCAGTATAATATTGACGATGTCCCATAGTTTTCATATGGTGTTTACGACGTCTAAATTTAACAATTTTAATTTTTTTGTGTCTACCTTGTGATAGAACTGTTGCAGTGACTTTGCCGCCAACTAAGAAAGGTAAACCTACTTTCACATCGCCATTGTCTTCAACCATTAAAACTTTATCAAATTCGATGCTATCGCCTTCGCCAAGTTCTAATTTTTCTACTTTTAAGTAGCTGCCTTTTTCTACGCGGTATTGTTTACCGCCTGTTTCAATTACCGCATACATCAGCGTAAACTCCTAAGCTTATAATCTATAAATATATAGTAAAGCTTATGATTATATTTTCATTAAGTGATTTCGTCAATCTTTAGATTTTAAAATGCACATTTTACATTTCATTTTTTCGTTATTGAGGCAGATCATCTAAATTATTTTCATAAATACCGCTCAATTTACGCTTAAATTCATCGGTAATGAGGCCCGCATCCTGGCGACTTTTTACAACGCGTGGCGTGATTAACACAACGAGTTCGGTTTTGTCTTTTGTTCTTGTTTTACTGCCAAATAATGTGCCAAGAATAGGGACATCATGAAGCAAGGGGATGCCATTGTTGTCGTCGGTGTTATTATCTTTAATCAACCCGCCCAAAACGATAGTTTCACCGCTTTGCACGGCAACTGAACTGTTAATCTCACGCGTTAAAATCGACGGGTTCGTTCCATTTGCAGGAATCGCTCCGGGATCTTCCACACTTTGCGTGACTTCCATCGTCACAAGTCCATTGGCGTTGACACGTGGTTTGATTTTGAGTTTGACACCGGTTTTTCGTTGCTGTTGCTGGCTAAAGACGTTGTTTGATGTGCTGCCTGTGGTATTTGTGTTGTTTAGCGAACCAAGCGATCCGGTCATTAATGAAATTTCTTTACCGACTTGAATGCTAGCTTCTTGATTATTTAAAACCATGAGTGATGGGGAGGAAATGACATTGACGTTATTGTTTGAGGCCTCTGCATTTAATACCGCTTTGATATCGCCTGATTTACTCAAAAAAGAATAGCCAAATCCACCTGTTGCGGCGCCGGCTGCGAGTGCGCCCAGATCATTGCTTTCAATAATATTTTGGCCGCCATTGCTGTGATTGAAATACCATTGAATGCCGTATTTCAAATTATCGGTCAGTGTGACTTCCACAATGGTTGCATCGACCAACACTTGCAGCGGCATTACGTCGAGTTGATTCACAATCGGTCGAATAATTTCATATTCTTGCGCCGTTGCGACGATAATTAACGAATTATTGGCTTCGTCAGCCACAATACGCACATCGCCCACATTTGCCACTTTTGCGTCACTATTTCCACTTGACACGCTGCGCTCCGGCGTATTTTTCTTTGTGTCAAAAGACGATTTGCTGTCGCTGGATTTATTGGATAATTCGCCTGGTTTTTTATCATTAGCCAGCTTTGGTGATTTGTCACGACGTGATGAAGATTGTCTACTGCCGCTACCATTGCCAAAAATATCGTTTAACGTGTTGGCAAGTTCAACCGCATCAACATGCTGTACTTTGTAAACATTGACGCCACCGCCATTGGCCGAGTTTGCGCGATCAAGGCGCATAATCCACTGCTCAATATCTTTTAAATAACGCGACTGATGTGAAATAGCCAAAATAGCGTTTAAACGCTCAATGGGAATGAATCGAAAGAATTCACCTTCTTCGCCTTTTGCTTTTTTATAAAAAACTTCTTCTAGTTCTTTAATGAGTGTCTCTGCATCGACATGCGCGAGGGGAAATAATCCAAATGAACGGCCTTTCAAAATATCAATATCAAACGTATTGACCATATCAACAATACGCGCTAATTCATCCGCTGCACCTGATACGACGAGTAAATTACGTTGCTTATCGATACTTAACAGTGTTTTTTCATGTAAAAGAGGTTTAATTAAATCGGCGACATTATCAACTGCCACATTTCTGACGGGAATCACCCGCACTTGATAACCAAATTTTCCTTGGCGACTCGATGAAAAATTTGCGCTATAGAGTGCCTCGTTTAACGGCTCAATATGATAAATAGCACCATCTCGCACCAGCGCAGCGTTATTCATGCTCAACACCATTTCAAGCGTTGGCAGTAATTCTTCTTTGCTTAGGGCGTGTGTGGTTTGCAGGGTAACTTTGCCAACCACTTTTGGGCTTAACACATAATTTTGCCCCAAAATGTCACTTAAAATAACTTTGGCTACCTCACCTAAATCCGCATCATCAAAATTTAAACTAAATTCACCTTTTCCGCGAGGCACGGCATTTTGTGTATTTTGTTCTGCTGAAACGGGGAGATTTGAACCAAAATCCGCTGAAGGATAAAGTTCATTTTTGGGTTTATTGGCTTCGGTTATGATGGGTTTGTTTTGTAGCTGCGCTATTGGCTCAACAGAGGGCAATGTGCTTTGTGTGTTGAGTAATAATTTGGGTGAGTGCGGGTTTAATACTTCACAACCAGAAAGAAGTAAACTTGTTAGGATAGCGCAGTTAATAGTTTTTAATTTATAAGGTATTTTCATTGCGGTGTGCATTCTTTTCCAATTAAGTTAAAAATCAAACCTTATTGATTTGATTGGTCTTCTGGTTCAGGCGACGGTACTTGATTATCGGACGTCGTAGGTTGAACTGTTAAATTTGTTGCATCTACATTTTGAGGTGCGGGTACCGGTACTGGCGTTGCGTTGGCAGGCGAAACGGGTGTAGGGGTTGGATTCTTGGGTTTCATTTTACGTAGAGGCAATTTTTTGGTCTCGGTGCCTTGTGTTAAATTCACGCCACTTTCGTTTATTTCAGATAAGTGCCAACCATCAAGCGTATCGCCTAGTTTGCATTTGCGGAAATTATCTTTGGGTAAACGACCGTTACTGCGACTAAAAAAAGCCGTTGTGCCCTTTGGGGTGCTATAAATTCCAATCAACTCCCAATTCACATTTTCTGTTTTTTGTGCTGTTGCAAGAGCCATTTCTTCGGGAATGGGCTCTTCAACGGGTTTGCGGCCCTTAATAAACATAGGACGCTCAACTAAGTCACTATAGCTGTCTTCGCTAGGATCAGATAAATTAAGGTCTGTTGCTTCTTCTTGCAGTGCGGTGACATTCTTTTTCTGAACAGTTAGCGCCGCAGCGTCAATGGGTTGCGTTGTTAAATAAACTTCAATGGCTAACACACCAACAAAAAACAAATTCAACGCGCCTAAACAATAAAGAGTGGGACGATTCATGCTGCAGGCTTTTTCATAAAACTCATGGCTTGGAAATTAACACTCAACTCATTACTTGAGTCAATGTGATGTGTTAAATGGTTGCGTATACCACGCATTGGGCGAATATCAATTTGGTCTATGACGACTAGTGGTGTCGCCGTCTCAATTTTATACAAAACATCGCGGAGCACTTCACTAGTTCCTGTCATTCGGACGTTGATGGGTATGTGTTCAAAATTATTTTTTGTAATGACAGGCAAACCTTGCGTGCTGCTGAGTTGACCACCTGCCTCCACGATAGCTTGTTTAATCATTTCTTGTAGTTCCGCAGACGCTAACGCACTGGTGTTTTGCGTACTTAAATAATTTTGCTCCGCATATTGTGCTTTTAGGGCTTCTATTTCATCGATAACGGCTTGTTTACGTCCTAAAATGCGTTCATATTGCTGCAGTCGAAAGGCAAGTGCCATTTTTTCTTCGTGGAGTGCTACGCCTTGATTAATTAACGGCAAAATAATGACGAAAACAATAAAGCCGATTACTGTCGCGAGTAATCCTAAAGCAAGTCCACGGTCGCGTTGATGCTGATTAATTTGTTGTGCCATTTTCACTCGAAACGTCGCTAATGATTTCGTTATTGGTTGGCGACTCTTCTACCGGTTCGCTGTTTGATGGCGTTTCTGGAGTCGAATCGTCGCTAGGTGTCGCATCCGTCATTGGCGTAGCGGGTTTTGTAATTTCAGCTGAAATTTGAAACCGCTCAACGCCACTTGCCTTATCTTGCGTGACGGGAGAAGCAAAATTCACTTTAGCAAAGTAATCGGATGCTTCTAAATCTGCAAGCAAATTAGATGCCGCAGGTGACTCCCCCTGTAGTTGCAGTTGTCCATCACCATATTGCAGATAGGCAAGCCAGCTATCATCGTGCATGAGAGCACTTAATTCATTTAACACCGAAACCACGGTCGGCATGGCAGTTTTTAAGGCAATCAGTGATTGATTTTCTTCGTTGAGAGTTTCTATATCAGCTTGAAGTGTTTTAACGGCTTTCGCTTCTTTTTCGATTTTGGCAATCTTTAATTGCAACTCATTGACGGCTTGATATTCAAGCCAAACAGGCAAAATTAAACTGGTTAAGCTCAAGACACCAAGCAACATCATTAACCCCAGCATAATACGACGCGGTGTATTAGTACGTTTTGTTTGGAGGTGTGCAGGCAGAAGATTGTAGGCTTGATAGATATCATCTAAATCATTTGGATAATTTTCGACGTCCACGTATTGAACGAGTACGCCGAGTTCTTTGCATTGTTTACAGAGCGTTTCGAGTGTTTTTTTAGGTGTGAGTAGGAGTTGAACCGTAAGATGCTCTGCATCGGTGTCAATTTGCGCAATATGCGTGGCAAAATACACTTGATTGACATCGAATGGCGTGTATCGATCCAGTTCGTAGCTGACAACTTGGTTGATATTACTTTGTGCAGCAAGAGGTAGTGTGAGTGTTTTACATAAAGCATCTTGGCTTGAGAGGCGAAGGATAAAAATGGCATGTTTAAAACGTGCTTCATCAAGTATGGTGCCAAGATTTTGCGTTGTCACATCATCTCGCGCAATGGTGGTCAGTGTTTCTTGTTTACCATCGACTTCATAACAAAGGGTAAGCAAATCATTAGTCGGTAAAATAATGATTGCACGGCTTGGCGTGTGAAAAAATTGACGTACCTTGACGGGAACTAAAAAAGTTAATTCACGCCCCCACCAACGCAAAAAGGGCTTAATTTGAATGTTGACGTTTTTATTTAGGTTCATTTATGGCGTATCGTTTTTTTGATTGAATTCTGACAAACTTAAAATAGGCGTTAGGTTTTGAGAAAAAAGCGAAGTTGTATGCGTATATTCGGCTTGATTTTTCCACGATAAGAGTTGAAAAGGCAAATTATTGGCACCGTCCATTTTTTCCATCATGACTTCTACCTGCATACTGGTATCATTTTCTAATTGTACTTCAACAACGACACTTACCACTGAAATTTCTGGCATTGTGGCTAGTTCGGTGATGCTTTGTACATCTTGTGTCATGGCTTGGCCTGCGTTTTCAATGCGGGGAATTACCGGCATAGGTGTATGCAGGAGAATACTTTTTTCTCTTGAAGTGATATACGCATCGAGTAAATTCACATCAATTTCAGGGAGAACGCGCAGTACCTCACGTGAAGCGACGACATACTCGACTTCCGTTTGTCCTGCGGCATAAACAGTGAAAAGAGGTTGCATCCAATTTAGCACTTCGCTAGTCATGCCCCGCACCATTTGCAACTCTTCCATAGAGCGAAAGGGTTTGTTTCGAGGTGCATAATGCAGTTTTGCTGAATGATACGCTTCTTTTTCAGCGCCAAAGGGACGTGTATCATCGTCTGCATCTCGCCAATCTAAAATCGCATTTTCTAAATTCAACTGCGCTTGTTTATCGAGTGGGGCGTATTGCATTACATGATGAAGCAAACTAACGGGGGCGCTATTAATATCAATTTTACCCGATTGAGACTGTATTTGAATCCGCATGATAGAATGTGGGAATTGAATTTCATAAATACTCCCATCGACGCGCCAGCGTTTATTTTCGTCGTCATGAAGCAACATGGCTTGCGCAAGTGCAATGCCTGCTTGGGCCTCTGCTTGCGCCTCTGCGTGTGCGCGAATGCCACTCACTCCGGCGGATTCGCGTCGCATCGTCAATGCAAAACTTCCTGCCATCAACATTAAGATACTCAATATCCAAAGGACGAGTACGAGCGCTACGCCACGTTGTTTCATTGCGTCGTATCCACTGAGTCGGTCGTGTCGTCAATGGGCACGCTATCTAAGTCGATATTGCTATACGTATTGTCGACGCGTAAAGCCACAATCATGACTGGCGTGTAGCGACCATCTGCAAGTTCAAGAGAAATTTTGACTAAACGCGGTTGCAGTTCTTTACTTAACCATTCATTTTGCCATTGATATTCCCCTGTTTCATCGTTTAAACCAAAATAGGCGAGTTCAAATTGTTTGACACCGGAAATCAATTCAACTTCATCTTCAAACGCGGTTTCGTTTTCAGCTAAGGGGAAAAACGGCTTGACTGAAACTGTGACGGTGCTTTTTTTGTGAATGTCTTTGAGTGCAACGTTAAATAATTGTAAGCCGCTACGCTCTGCGCTAGCAGGAAAAGCCCCAACAAATTGCACAGATTTTCTTTTACCTTGAAAGGCAAAAACGCGTTCTTTTTCGGGATCAAAATCATTCCATTGTGGCAGTGCATGAGCGAGATGATGGCTGAAAAATTGTTGCACCACGGCAATTTCATTAATATCAGCTATTTTTTCTTCGCCTTGCTGCCAACTTTTGGCACCGATATGTAAACTACTGAAAAGCAATACCATCATCAAACTCAAAAGCGACATAGCAATTAACACTTCAATGAGTGTGAACCCTCGCGTGTTATTCATCTTTTGTGGCTAATTTTAACGTGGTTAACTTTACGACGCGATCGTGAGTTTTAATGTCTTCTCCCCATTTAACGTGCACCGTCACCTCAAATAATGTAACGGGTAAATCGCGCAAATCAAGTTCGGGTGATGAAAATGTTTTAGGTGAAACCGTGACTCGCCAGTGATAAAACTTATTTTCACTTCCTGAGATTTCACCCGCTTTTAGCGGTGATTCGTTACCTGCTGTATCCAGTAAATTTTTAGCAATTTGGACGGCCGTGGTGTAGTCGCCAGTTACTTGCGCGGTGGTAATGCCGGTTGAGAAAATTTTTAAAACAATCCCCAAGGAAACAGTCAAAATTGAAAATGCGACGAGAATTTCCAGTAATGAAAATCCTTGATGCTTATTGCGCAAGCGTAACATGACCCGTTAGCCAATTGATGTTGATTTCTTGCGTATGGGCGTGACTCTCCAAAAGAATACGCCCACCCGTTGACGAGCCATCGGGAAAGAATCGAAGTTGCGCTACGCCATCATCTAAGTCTTCCTTTGCCGTTTTTACGGTGACATCAATATCGTCAGCGATGGCGTATGACTTTTCTTGATCTGCGAGTTGATATGTATTGTTTTTTAAATTTAAAGCAAGCGTGGACTGCTCGTGCGATAACATGGCTTGACTGCGAACATAACGCAAACCAGAAACAACATCACGCGCTGCTGCTTTAAGCGCTAAAGTGTCATTGCCTGAAGAAAAATTAATGGCAATGGCACTGTAACCTAGCACCATAATGCTCAATACAATCAGCAATTCAAGCAGTGTAAAACCAGCGTTTAAGCGCATTTATTCCCAGTTGTTAATGTCTTGATCTTCACCTTCACCGCCTTCTTTATCGTCTGCGCCGTAAGTGAATAAATCAAATTTTCCGTGTGTTCCCGGTGACACATAATGATATTCATTTTGCCAGGGATCGAGTGGCGTTTTTGCTTTGCGCAAATAGGGTCCGTTCCATCGTTTTGAACCTTCTGGGGCTTCAATTAAGGCTTGCAGGCCTTGATCACTAGTAGGATATTTCCCCATATCAAGTTTGTACATATCCAGTGCGGCAGAAAAATCTTCTACTTGTACTTTTGCCGCTTTCGTTTTGGATTCACCCAAATGTTTCATCACTTGAGGGCCAACAATCCCTGCAAGCATGGCAATGATACCTAAAACGACAAGTAATTCTAATAATGTAAAACCCGATTGTTTTTGACGTACTGATGTCATACTGGTTAAACCTTCTGTTTTATTTTAAATGGCGGATATGTTCGAAATATAAAAAGGGTAGAGCGTTTTTTTCCGCCATACCCTTTGAATTGTTTAAATGGATTAGACTTCCGATTTTTGCGGATGCTGGCGCGTATTAGCATTAAGCAATTTATTGAGTGCATTAATATACGCTTTAGCAGATGCGGTCACAATATCCGTATCTGCGCCTAAACCGTTGACGATTCGTCCTGCTTTTTCAAGACGAACTGTTACTTCGCCTTGTGCATCAGTGCCGTTAGTGACATTGTTGACAGAATATAATTCAAGTAACGCGTCAGATTTGACTAAATTTTCAATGGCTTTTAGGGTCGCATCTACAACGCCGCCGCCTTTTGAGTGTCCAGTCACTTCTTGATTGTTGACGCGAAGAGTCACTATTGCATTGGGTATTTCACCTGTTTCTGAGCAAACTTTGAGCGATACTAGTTTGATATGCTCATCTTCAGCATCAATGGATGTTTCAGAAATCAATGTTTGCAAATCTTCATCGAAGATTTCATGTTTTTTGTCGGCTAATTGTTTGAAACGCGCAAAAGCATCGTTTAATTCTGCTTCACTTTCAAATTCAAATCCTAGCTCGTTAATGCGACTTTTAAATGCATTTCGCCCAGAATGTTTACCCAAAACCATGCGATTTGCTGACCAACCCACATCTTCAGCTCGCATAATTTCATAGGTTTCACGACTTTTTAAAATACCGTCTTGATGAATGCCTGCTTCATGTGCAAAGGCATTCGCGCCCACAATGGCTTTATTTGGCTGAACAGGGAATCCGGTAATAGAGGATACCAGCTTTGAGCAGGTCAAAATTTCGCGTGTATCAATGCGTGTTTGGCAATCGAACATATCATGGCGTGTTTTGACGGCCATGACGATTTCTTCAAGTGACGCATTACCTGCACGCTCACCTAAACCGTTAATGGTACATTCCACTTGTCGTGCACCGTTCATGACCGCAGAAAGCGAGTTCGCCACCGCTAAACCTAAATCATTATGGCAATGCACAGAGAAAATGGCTTTGTCTGAATTGGGAATGCGTTCAATCAAACTTTTAATGGTCGCACCAAATTGCTGTGGAATGCTGTAGCCAACGGTGTCAGGAATATTGAGTGTACGAGCACCCGCATCAATGACTGCTTCCAAAATACGGCATAAAAAATCTTCTTCAGAACGCCCTGCATCCTCAGCTGAAAATTCAACGTCATCGGTATATTGTCGTGCGCGTTTCACCGCTTTTACGGCATGCTCGATGACTTGTTCTTGGGTCATGTTGAGCTTCATTTTCATGTGAATTGGTGAGGTCGCAATAAACGTATGAATACGTGATTGTTGCGCCCCTTTAAGTGCTTCACCAGCACGGTCAATATCTTTATCAAGTGCGCGGGCAAGACCACAAACGGTACTCTCTTTAATTATGTTAGCAACCGCCTGTACCGATTCAAAATCACCGATACTTGCCGCGGGAAAACCTGCTTCAATGATGTTTACTTTTAAGCGCTCAAGCGCTCGAGCAATACGGATTTTTTCGTCTTTTGTCATTGACGCACCCGGACTTTGTTCACCATCGCGAAGTGTCGTGTCAAATATAATCAATTGATCTTTCATAATAATTCCAATTTAAAATGAGGTATAGAATTAGACTTTGCGACTTTGCAGTCTTTTTCGACGCACAATCAACGTGACCACAGGGCCTGAGATGGCATAGCCTAAAAAAAGTAAAAATAGCATGTTTTGAGGTTGAGCCATGACAAACGCAATGCCTAGCATCACTGAAATAGCAACAAAGAAAGGGACTTTGCCCTTTAAATCAATTTCTTTAAAGCTGGAATAACGGAAATTACTGACCATCAAAAGTCCAGTGGTAATCGTTAAAATTAGCGCTGTGTATTTTACGTATTCAATGCTCCAGTCATGTTCGAGGCAAAGCCAAATAAAGCCCGCTAAAATTGCAGCCGCAGCGGGGCTAGGCAAGCCTTGAAAATAACGTTTATCCGCTGAAGTAAGTTGCGTGTTAAAGCG
>Ga0208089_1000347_pt1 | contig 12176 bp, 9 predicted proteins | sample LakMenEpi29Jun12_FD_150744 | JGI IMG/M metagenome (GOLD analysis project Ga0208089, IMG submission 150744) | Freshwater microbial communities from Lake Mendota, WI - 29JUN2012 deep hole epilimnion (SPAdes) | ecosystem: Environmental > Aquatic > Freshwater > Lake > Epilimnion/Euphotic zone ... | reverse complement strand
TGAAGGTGCACCAGTAATGGTTGCAGACAAGAAGATTGCATGGCCTGCACAACTTGCACTCGGTGGCGACGGACTAGGTAATTCACTAGATCACATCCGCCAGATCATGGGCACATCAATGGAATCTTTGATTCATCACTTCAAACTAGTTACCGAAGGCTTCCATGTTCCAGCTGGCCAGGCATACGTTGCAATCGAATCTCCTCGCGGAGAACTCGGCGCTTCAGTTGTTTCAGATGGTGGAACAAAGCCATACCGCGTTCACTTCCGTGAACCATCTTTCAATAATTTGCAAGCAACAGCTGCGATGAGTGAAGGCGGAATGGTTGCCGACATCATTGGCGCAGTGGCTTCGATCGATCCAGTTATGGGAGGCGTTGATCGCTAATGGCATTTTCATCTGAAGATCTACAAATCATGGATTCGATCATCAAGCGTTATCCACGCTCTCGTTCTGCAATCATGCCTTTGCTTCATTACGTACAGTCAAAAGCTGGTTATGTAACCAATGAAGGCATTGAAGTTATTGCAAAGCTGCTAGATCTAGAGAGCGCTGAAGTTACTGCTGTATCTACCTTTTATACCCAGTACAAGCCAACGCCAGTTGGTGAATACCACGTGGGTGTTTGCACAAATACTTTGTGCGCGATTATGGGTGGAGATGCAATCTTTGCTTCCCTCAAGGATCATCTAGGAATTGGCAATGATGAAGTTACGGCTGATGGAAAAGTTTCTTTAGAACATATCGAATGTAACGCTGCATGCGATTACGCACCTGTTGTTATGGCCAACTGGGAATTTTACGACAACCAGACAGTTGAATCTGCAAAAGAATTAGTTGATTCAATGCGTGCTGGTAATCCAAAGCCACCAACTCGTGGACCAAATCGTTTAGTTACTTACAAAGAGGCATCCGCGGTTCTTGCTGGTTTAAATGACGGACTTGCACACGAAGGTGTTCAAGCCGGAGAGCCAACATTGCTTGGCCTAAAACTTTCGAAAGAGGGCAAGTAATGACAAAGCTAGCTCCAGTTTTATCTGCGCATTGGGATGAGAAAGATTCATTCACACTTGAAGGTTACAAGCGTCATGGTGGATACAAGGCTGCTGAAAAAGCATTAGCAATGGATCCAGATGCTGTTATTCAACTTGTAAAGGATTCTGGATTACGCGGTCGTGGTGGTGCAGGTTTCCCAACAGGCATGAAGTGGGGATTTATCCCGCAAGGCGATAACAAAGATCACTACTTGGTTGTAAACGCAGATGAGTCAGAGCCAGGAACTTGCAAAGATACGCCTTTGCTCATGGCTAACCCACACGTTTTAATCGAAGGTTGCATCATCGCTTGCCACGCAATTCGCGCAAAGCATGCATTCATTTACATTCGTGGTGAAATCACCCATGTTGCTCGTCGCGTTAATCAAGCAATTGCAGATGCATACGCAGCAGGAATTCTTGGAAATGGAATTGATGTTGTTCTACACGTAGGTGCCGGCGCCTATATCTGCGGTGAAGAAACAGCGCTGCTTGATTCACTAGAAGGCTTCCGCGGACAGCCTCGTTTACGCCCACCTTTCCCAGCTATTGCTGGACTTTATGCACGTCCAACAGTTGTAAACAACGTCGAATCCATCGCATCAGTTCCAGCAATCGTGATGAATGGTGCCGAGTGGTACCAATCAATGGGAACCGAAAAGAGCAAGGGAACAACGCTTTATTCATTGTCTGGTCACGTTGTTAATCCTGGTCAGTTCGAAGCACCTCTTGGAATCACACTTCGTGAGATTTTAGATCTTGCAGGTGGAGTTCGCCCAGGACACAAGTTGAAGTTCTGGACACCAGGTGGATCTTCAACTCCTTTGTTTACTGATGCGCATCTAGACGTTCCTTTGGATTATGAAGGTGTAGCAGCAGCTGGTTCCATGCTTGGAACTAAAGCACTTCAAATCTTTGATGAAACTACATGTGTAGTTCGCGCCGTTCTTCGTTGGACCGAGTTCTACAAGCACGAGTCATGTGGAAAGTGCACACCTTGCCGCGAAGGTACTTGGTGGTTAGTACAGATTCTTCGTGATCTAGAAGAAGGCAAAGGAACAGAAGCAGATCTTGCTAAGTTGCTAGACCTTTGTGACAACATCATGGGCCGTTCATTCTGCGCACTTGGAGATGGTGCAACAAGTCCGATTACATCTTCAATTAAGTATTTCCGTGAAGAATATATTGCACACGTAACAAATGGTTCATGCCCATTTGATCCAGTTGCATCAACACTATTTGTTGGGGCAGGTGCATAAGTTGAGTACTGAAGTTTCAGAGATGATTACCGTCGTAATTGACGGTTTCGAAGTTACAGTTCCAAAGGGAACGCTTGTAATTCGTGCAGCAGAACAATTGGGAATTCAAATTCCACGTTTCTGCGATCACCCATTGCTAGATCCAGTTGGTGCTTGCCGTCAGTGTTTGGTTGATATTGAAATTAATGGTCGTGCATTTCCAAAGCCTCAAGCTTCTTGCACAATTCCTGTAGAAACCGGAATGATCGTTAAGACCCAATTAACCTCGCCAGTGGCTGAAAAAGCACAGCGTGGAGTTATGGAACTTTTGCTTGTAAACCACCCACTTGATTGTCCAGTGTGTGACAAGGGTGGCGAGTGCCCACTTCAGAATCAGGCAATGAGCAATGGTCAAGGCGCATCCCGTTTCGAAGGCGTTAAACGTACTTTTGAAAAGCCAATCAATATTTCTTCACAAGTACTTCTCGATCGTGAACGCTGCGTTTTGTGCGCACGCTGTACTCGCTTTTCAGAACAAATTGCCAGCGATCCGTTCATTACTTTGAATGAGCGCGGTGCATTGCAGCAAGTTGGTATTTACGAGAACCAACCATTCGAGTCTTACTTTTCTGGAAACACAGTTCAGATCTGTCCAGTAGGAGCACTTACTGGCGCTGCATACCGTTTCCGTGCACGTCCATTTGATTTAGTGTCAACGCCATCTGCGTGCGAGCACTGTGCATCTGGTTGTGACATGCGCACAGATGTTCGTCGTGGAAAGACTTTGCGTCGTTTAGCTGGCGAAGATGCATCAGTTAACGAAGAGTGGAACTGCGATAAGGGTCGTTGGGCATTTAAGTATGTAACAGCTGTTGATCGCCTAAAGGTTCCAATGATTCGTAATGCCGCAGGTGAATTAATTGAAGCATCATGGCCAGAAGCCCTAGCAGTTGCTGCCGAAGGTCTTAAGTCTGCGAAAGCTGCAGTCCTTGTTGGTGGACGTGCAACACATGAAGATGCGTACGGATATAGCAAGTTTGCGCGCGTTGCCTTGGGAACAAATGACATTGATTTCCGTGCCCGTCTTTCATCAGATGAAGAACGCGAATTCATTGCCGCACGTGTAGTTGGTTCAGCTACAACTTACCGTGACATCGATAAGGCTGATCAAATTCTGCTCGTTGGTTTTGAGCCAGAAGAAGAGTCACCAATTGTTTTCTTGCGTATTAATAAGCAGTTCCGCAAGCGTGCGTTAAAGGTAGTTTCAATCGGTACCAAGGAATCTATCGCGGTAGACAAACTAAAGGCAGAGTTTGTAAAGGTTGCCCCAGGACAAGAAGCGGTCGCAATTGCAGCCCAGAAGTTAACTGATAAATCAGTGATTCTGGTTGGAGAACGCGCAGCGGAAAGTGCTGGTGCATTGAGCGCAGTTGCAGCACTTGCTGATTCAACGGGTGCAAAGCTTGCCTGGATTCCACGTCGCGCAGGCGAACGTGGCGCAATCGAAGCTGGTGCAATTGGAAATCTTTTGCCAGGTGGACGTCCGATTACTGATGCAGCAGCTCGCGTTGATATCGCAGCTGCATGGAACACAGAAACTATTCCAGCTGAAATTGGTCGTTCAACTTCACAAATCATTGATGCAGTTAACGCAGGTCAGATCGGTGCGTTGCTTGTCGGTGGAGTAGATCCACTGGATAGCGATAACAGTCAAGCAACACTTTCTGCACTAGATAAAGCATTTGTTGTATCACTAGAAATCGCACCAAGTGCGGTTACCGCCCGAGCAAATGTTGTACTTCCAGTTGCGGCAGTGACTGAAAAGTCTGGTTCTTTCCTTAACTGGGAAGGCCGTGCTCGCTCATTTGATGCAGCAGTTGCTGATTCACTCAATCGCAGTGACTTGCGAATTCTTTCGATGATTGCCGAAGAGATGGGAATCTCGCTAAATCTTGGAACCGTAACTGCAGCAGCTAAGGAGATTGCAGCTCTTGGAAAATGGGATGGTGCGCGCGCAACCCTGAATTCCGTTTCTGCACAGGCACAACCTGCACTTAACGCGGATCAGGCATTAATCACTTCATGGCGTCGCCTGTTAGATCTGGGAACCTTACAAGAAGGCGAAGAGCACTTAGCAGGAACTGCTCGCAGAACCGTTGCGGTTATTTCTCCAAAGCGTGCTCAAGCAATGGGTGTAGTTGATGGGGATCAAGTAAAGATTTCAACTGCGCAAGGTTCAGTAACACTTTCAGCGCTTGTTGAAAATATTCATGACGATGCTGTTTGGGCGCCACGTAACTCACGTGGCTCTCAATTATTGGTAAACCTAGGCGTCGCACATGGCGCAGTAGTTACGGTGGTGAAGGCATGACAAATGCAGAACTAATTGCAGGAGATCCAGGTTGGCTGATTGCAGTCAAAGCCCTGATTGTTTTCGCGATCTGCGTATTACTTACCTTGATGTCTGTTTGGGGAGAGCGTCGCATCGTTGGACGCATGCAGCAACGTCCCGGGCCAAACCGTGTAGGTCCATTTGGTTTGATTCAATCTCTAGCTGATGGCGTAAAGCTTGCGCTTAAGGAAGACATTATTCCTACAGCTGCCGACAAAATTGTTTTTGTTATCGCACCAATCATTAGCGTAACTGCAGCCTTTATGGCCTTTGCTGTTATCCCAATTACTGGTGAAGTTAATTTGTTTGGTCGTCAAACAGCTATGCAGTTAACAGATTTGTCAGTTGGAGTTCTTTACATCTTGGCAGTTGCATCAGTAGGTGTTTATGGAATTGTTTTGGCTGGTTGGTCTTCAGGTTCGACATACCCACTTCTTGGTGGTCTTCGTTCAAGTGCTCAAGTAATTTCCTATGAAATTGCGATGGGCCTTTCACTTGTAGCGGTGTTTATTTACGCAGGTTCAATGTCAACATCTGAAATTGTTGCTGCTCAATCTTCCTGGTGGTTTGCAGTCGTTCTCTTCCCATCCTTTGCTATCTATGCGATCTCAATGGTTGGCGAAACTAACCGTGCTCCATTTGACCTAGCAGAAGCAGAAGGTGAACTCGTTGGCGGATTCCACACTGAATACTCATCATTAAAGTTTGCGCTCTTCTTCTTGGCCGAATATGTAAATATTGTGGCTGTTTCTGCACTTGCAACCACCTTGTTCCTTGGTGGCTACAAAGCGCCTCCAGGGCTTGGCTTTACTGAAGCTTGGCTTGGTGGCTGGTTTACCGCGGTGTGGTTCTTTGCCAAGGTGATTACATTCTTCTTTGTATTCGTTTGGCTACGCGGAACACTTCCACGCCTTCGTTATGACCAGTTCATGCAGTTTGGTTGGAAAGTTTTAATTCCTATTTCAATCCTTTGGATCTTGGTAGTTGCAACCTTGCGTGTTCTTTCACTTCAGGGTGCACCTAGATCAGTTGTTATCGCCTTTGCAAGCACTGTTGTTGTTCTGATCATGGCGGCAAATATTGGCTTTGAGAATTCAAAGAAGAGAAAAGAAGCAGCTGTACCCGATGGCGACAATAAAGAGGCGCCATCGTTTGCTGTGCCTTCATTACCTATGGAGGTTTCAACTATTAATGTCTCAAAAAACACAGGAGGCGACCGTGGCTGAAAACCTCGAACCGTTAAAACCAAAAGATCTTGGAATTAACGATGTTGAATTTTATGAAGTAGAACAAACTCCGCCCGTGGGCTTTTTGGGTGCCATGAAGGGATTTTGGGTTACTTTCTCAACGATGTTCAAGAAGCCTTTGACCGTTGAATACCCTGAAGTTAAAGCACCAACTGAAGAGCGCTTCCATGGTCGCCACCAGTTAAATCGTCACCCAGATGGTTTAGAAAAGTGCATTGGTTGCGAACTGTGTGCATGGGCATGTCCAGCAGATGCTATTTACGTCGAAGGTGAAAGCAATACTGAAGAGAATCGCATGTCTCCAGGTGAGCGCTACGGCAAGGTTTATCAAATCAACTACCTGCGCTGCGTTTTCTGCGGATTGTGTATCGAAGCGTGCCCAACACGTGCATTAACAATGACAAATGAGTACGAGCTTGCCGATGACACTCGCGCAAAGTTGATCTTTGAAAAGCAAGATCTATTGGCTCCATTGCGCCAGGGAATGCTTATGCCGCCGCATCCAATGTACCCAGATATGAACGATACAAACTATTACAACGGTGATGTGAAGGGTGCACACCCATCACAGGCTAAAAATCCGGGGGATATTCAGTCATGATGCAGTTAGCTCTAGAAGTTGGTCAAACAGCTAAACCCGAAGCGGTTATGTTTTGGATTCTTGGACCAATGGCTGTTGTTGCAGCTCTTGGAATGCTCCTTGTTAAGAAAGCTGTTCATTCAGCAATCTTGATGGCATTTGTAATGGTTGTTTTGGCAATTTTTTATATTGCACAAGATGCGGTCTTCCTTGGAATTGTCCAGATTGTTGTTTACACCGGCGCGGTAATGATGCTCTTCCTTTTCATTTTGATGCTGGTTGGTGTTGATTCATCAGATTCACTCACTGAAACAATTGCAGGTCTTCGACCAATAGCGATCACAGCCGCAGTTGGTTTTGGTGGATTGATGGTCGCACTATTGGGACGCGCAACTCTAGGCCGCGATGCCATTGGATTATCTGGAGCAAATGCCAACGGCAATGTTGAAGGAATCGCGATGGAGCTTTTCTCAACTTACGTTTTTCCATTTGAAGTTGTCTCAGCCTTGCTGATCACAGCAGCGATGGGTGCGATGGTGCTTGCACATACGCAACGAACAAAACCACGCCCAACTCAGCGTCAACTTTCAATTAATCGTTTCCGCGGAAAGTCCTTAGCAAGTGCAGCCGGACTTCCAGGTCCTGGTGTTTACGCTCGTCACAACGCGGTAGATGTACCAGCACTTCTTCCAGATGGAACTCCCGCACCAACATCTGTTAACGCAAGCCTTGAAGCACGCGGGGATATGTTGGATTACAAGAAGTTTGATCTCTCTGAAGTAAACACCCAGATTGAGGAGGAGAAGTAATGGACGCCTCCAATTATCTTTATATTTCAGCACTTCTCTTCACTATCGGAGCTGTCGGCGTTGTAGTACGTCGCAATGCAATCGTAGTTTTCATGTGCATTGAACTCATGCTCAACGCAGCAAATCTTTCATTAGTAACTTTCTCTCGCATCAACGGCAACCTGGATGGCCAAGTAATGGCTTTCTTTACAATGGTTGTTGCAGCTTGCGAAGTAGTAGTTGGTCTAGCAATCATCGTGGCCATTTATCGATCACGCCAATCAGCATCTGTTGATGATGCTAGTTTGTTGAAGCGATAACCATGACTACTTCAACCTCATTGATTTATTTGATTGCTCTGCCATTGGCAGGTGCAGCACTTCTTCTTCTAGGAGGACGTCGCACTGACAAGTGGGGACACCTACTTGGAACAGCAATGTCAGCTTCCTCGTTCGGTGTTGGTCTCTATCAATTGATGTTGATGCTGGACCGCCCAACGGAGCAACGCCCTGTTTCGCAAAAGCTCTTTGAATGGATCAACGTAGGAGATTTCAAAGTTGATGCAGGCTTGCTGCTTGATCAGCTTTCAATCTGTTTCGTGCTCCTGATTACCGGCGTTGGAACATTGATTCATATTTATTCAATCTCATACATGTCACACGACAAGGATCGTCGTCGTTTCTTTGCTTACCTAAACCTGTTTATTGCAGCGATGTTGGTTTTGGTGCTTGGCGATAGTTACCTCAGTCTTTATGTGGGTTGGGAAGGCGTTGGTCTTGCCTCGTACCTATTAATTGGTTTCTGGAACCAGAAGCCTGCATATGCAACCGCTTCTAAAAAAGCTTTTGTTATGAACCGCGTTGGCGATATGGGATTGTCCTTTGCGATCATGATCGCTTTTGCGACTATGGGCACAGTTTCTTTTGCTGGAGTTCAAGAGCAGGTAAGTAACACTTCTGAAGCAGCGTTGACCGGTATGGGAATCATGCTTCTGGTTGCCGCAGCAGGAAAGTCTGCTCAGTTCCCATTGCAGGCATGGTTGGGCGATGCGATGGCTGGACCAACTCCAGTTTCAGCCCTTATTCACGCTGCAACAATGGTTACAGCAGGCGTTTACTTAATTACTCGTTCAAACTTTGTATTTGATGCCGCTCCAACTGCGCAGCTACTGGTTGTGATTGTTGGAGCAATAACCTTGATGTTCGGTGCAGTTATCGGTACCGCTAAAGATGACATTAAGAAAGCGCTGGCAGCTTCAACAATGTCACAGATTGGCTACATGACCTTGGCTGCTGGATTAGGTCCAGTTGGATATGCATTTGCAATCATGCACTTGCTGACACATGGTTTCTTTAAAGCCGGAATGTTCTTGGGTGCAGGTTCTGTAATGCATGGAATGAATGACGAAGTAAATATGCGCAAATACGGTGCACTTCGTAAATTCATGCCAATTACCTTTATAACTTTCGGTCTTGGATATCTTGCAATTTTGGGTGTTCCACCATTTGCTGGTTTCTATTCAAAGGACATGATTATTGAAACTGCATTTGATGCAGGTGGCGCTAAGGGAATTATTCTTGGAATCACTACTTTGATTGGTGCGGCAATTACCGCTTTCTATATGACTCGCGTAATGATTCTTACCTTCACCGGAACAAAGCGCTGGGACGAAGATGCTCACCCACACGAATCTCCATGGCTAATGTGGCTTCCAATGGCAATTCTTGCAATTGGTTCAGTTTCATCTGGATATCTATTACATCGTGGCGACGCTTTAGAAAACTGGCTACATCCGTTGTTTAATCACAGCGAGGAATACCAGAAGCACCTACTAGAACCAATTGTGGTTTCTGCTCTTGCTTTAACGATGGTCTCTATCGGAGTAGCGATCGCTTACTTTAAGTATGCGCGCAATGAAGTTGCTTCAACTGCGCCAGAAGATGTTTCAGTCTTTACCAAGATTGCTCGTCAAGACTTAATGCAGGACCGATTCAATGAAGCGGTCTTCATGCGCCCAGGACAAGCCTTGACAACTACATTGGTTGCAACTGATGAAGCTGTTGTTGATGGCGCAGTTCGTGGCGTTGGACAGGTAGCCATGAGTTCAGGTTCAGCCCTGCGTGGTCTTCAAAATGGTTACGTTCGAAGCTATGCAGCAATGATTTTGGTTGGCGCAATTGCGCTTATCGCAGCTATTTGGGTGGTGGTTTAGTAATGAAGTGGTTATCGCTGTTAATGCTTTTGCCTTTGGCGGGAGCGGCAATTATTGCTGCGCTTCCAAAGAGCAATGAGAAAGCTGCCAAGCAAGCTGCTTTAGGAACGACTCTTGTTGTTATGGCTGTAACGATCGCGATGGCGGTTGGTTTCCAGCGTGACAATGTTGGTCTGCAGTTTGTCGAAAAGTACGAATGGATTCCAAGTTTTGGAATTAACTTTGCACTAGGTGTAGATGCAATTGCACTTGTCTTGATTTTGATGTCAACAATTCTTGCGCCAATCGTTGTGCTTGCTGGCTGGGATGAAGCCCATGGTGGTCGTTGGAGCGTAAAGACTTTCTACATTTTAATTCTTGTCCTTGAGACAATGATGATTGGTGTATTTGCAGCAACCGATCTTTTCTTGTTCTACGTAATCTTTGAAGCGATGTTGATTCCGGTGTACTTCCTGATTGGTGGATACGGCACTGCAGAGCGTTCGGCCGCAGCGGTTAAGTTCTTGCTGTACTCACTATTCGGCGGATTGCTGATGCTTGCATCGATAATCGCGCTCTATGTGATGTCAGGTGCACAAGGTGGACACACATTTGATTTGGATAAGTTGTCACAACTTGAGATGAGTTCTACAACTCAGAATTTACTATTCCTTGGCTTCTTCATCGCCTTTGCGATCAAGGCTCCGTTATGGCCGTTCCATACCTGGTTGCCAGATGCTGCCAAATCTGCGACTCCCGGAACATCAGTTCTTTTGCTTGGCGTACTAGATAAAGTTGGTACTTTCGGAATGATCCGTTACTGCCTTACTTTGTTCCCTGATGCAAGCAAAACATTTACACCGGTGATTATGATTTTGGCCGTTATCTCGATTATTTACGGCGCTTTCTTAGCAATTGGTGCAAAAGACATTAAGCGCTTGATTGCTTACACATCGATCTCTCACTTCGGTTTCATCACTATGGGTATCTTTGCGATGACGAGCCAGGCTCAAAGTGGCGCTATTTTGTACATGTTTAACCATGGATTCTCCACTGCAGCGCTATTCCTAGTTGCTGGCTGGATGATTGCCCGCCGTGGATCATCAACGATCGCAGATTTTGGTGGCTTACAAAGAATTACTCCAGTAATGGCGTGGAGCTTCTTTATTGCAGGTTTGTCATCGCTGGCGCTGCCAGGACTTTCCAGTTTTGTTAGTGAATTCCTAGTTCTAGTTGGAACATTTACGCGCTACCCAATTCACGCAATCGTTGCAACCTTCGGAATTGTTTTGGCCGCTTTGTACATTTTGATTCCAGTGCAAAAGGCTTTACACGGCCCTACAACTGCTGGAAATGAGAATCTCAAAGATCTCAATCTTCGTGAGAAGTTAGCAATCGCCCCGGTCATCGCAATCATTGTTGTGTTGGGCTTCTACCCATCGCCACTGTTGAATGTAATTAATCCGGCAGCTAAAAATGTGGTTTCACAAATGGGATTCACCGATCCTGTACCAAGTAATGGGAGCAAGTAATGACATTTACAGCACCAGTTCTTAATTACACACTGCTATCACCAATCTTGATTGTGCTTGGTGGAGCACTTATCGGCGTTCTTGTAGAGGCCTTCGTCTCGAGAGCACTTCGCCCAGTTGTTCAGTTAACTCTTTCGCTTGGCACATTTATGCTGGCATTGATGCAGGTCTGGCGAATTCGGGGAGAAGAATCGTTAACTCCTGCAATGGGATCATTAGTAATTGATGGCCCTGCAGTTTTGCTTCAAGGCACAATTTTGATTATTGCAATCATTGCAATTTTCTTGATCGCAGATGTTGAACACTTCACACCGCTTGCAGCCGCTCTACCTGGTTCCGATGAAGAGCGAGAAGCTGCGCAAGCTGGAAATCAGGTAACTGAGGTCTATCCACTAACTACCTTTGCTGTTGCCGGAATGATGATCTTCCCAATCGCAAGTGATTTGATCATGCTCTTTGTTGCCCTAGAAGTGTTGTCACTGCCTCTGTACTTAATGGCAGGACTCTCTCGCAGACGTCGATTAGCTTCGCAAGAATCAGCACTTAAGTACTTTTTGCTCGGTTCATTTGCATCCGCCTTTTTCCTCTTCGGAGCAGCGTATTTATATGGTTATTCAGGCTCAATTTCCTTCGCGGGAATTCGTGAATCCGTAGTTGGCGGCAGCGGAAATGATGTTCTGCTGTTGATCGGTATGGCTTTTCTAACTATTGGTTTGCTCTTTAAAGTTGGCGCAGTTCCATTCCATTCTTGGTCACCCGATGTTTACCAAGGCGCACCTACTCCAATCACAGCGTTCATGGCTGCGGCAACCAAGGTCGCAGCATTTGGTGCCATGCTTCGAATTTATTACACAGTTTTTGCAAATGCAGAATGGTCCTGGAATCCAGTTATCTCTGCGATCGCAATCACCAGCATGCTTTTGGGTTCACTTGTTGCGATTTCACAGCGCGATGTAAAGCGCATGTTGGCTTACTCATCAATTGCTCATGCGGGCTTCTTGCTATCTGGAATCATCGCCCTTAACAAGGCTGGACTAGATGCCACAATCTTCTATTTGTTTGCCTACGGTGTAGCAACAGTCGGTGGATTTGCAGTTGTGACTTTGGTTCGCGATTCATCAGGTGAAGTTACAGATTTGAATCGTTGGAAAGGTCTTGGAAAGCGTTCGCCAT
>Ga0208089_1000342_pt1 | contig 12285 bp, 13 predicted proteins | sample LakMenEpi29Jun12_FD_150744 | JGI IMG/M metagenome (GOLD analysis project Ga0208089, IMG submission 150744) | Freshwater microbial communities from Lake Mendota, WI - 29JUN2012 deep hole epilimnion (SPAdes) | ecosystem: Environmental > Aquatic > Freshwater > Lake > Epilimnion/Euphotic zone ... | reverse complement strand
GAGTCGGCTATTTGATAGCCGTATTGTTTTAGCAAGCTAATTTCCGTGCGGGTTAAGTAATATTCAGGCAACTCGCAAATTCGGTCAAACAACATGGAACCCTGTGAATCGTAGAAGTATTTTGGTGCAATGTGTTTTTGCTCGGCCTTCAAGCCGGCGAGGATATTGGCCCGAAAATCGCCCAAGGCGGGATGAAAATCGTGAAAATCAATCAAGGGTGGTTTCTTCATGCGTCGTCTGCCAAGCGGAGGCCCATAAACTGCCATCGGCTATGTGGGTAAAAAAAATTACGGTAGGTTTTACGAATATGATGAACCGGTGTGGCACAAGACCCACCTCGAAGCACCAATTGATTACACATAAATTTACCGTTGTATTCGCCTATCGCTCCTTCCAGCTTTCGGTAGCCGGGATAGGCTGTATAGGCGCTTTGCGTCCATTCCCAAACATCGCCGCCCAATTGCATGAATCTATTGCCGGGAGTTGCGGGTTGCGGATGAAAACGCCCGGTTTCTAGGAAATTGCCTAACGTTAAATCTTCATCTGCAGCCGCATATTCCCATTCGGCTTCCCTGGGTAAGCGTTTGCCGGCCCACGTAGCATAAGCATCCGCTTCAAAATAACTGATATGGCAGACCGGTTCATCAGGTTCAATCGATTTCAGACCTTCTAGCGTAAAACATTGCCACGTCTTGTCGACTTGCTGCCAATATAAAGGCGCTTTCCAGCCCTCTTTTTGAACGGTGGACCAACCGTCCGATAACCAGAGCAACGGCTTGTCATAACCGCCATCATCAATGAATTCGAGGTATTCCGCATTGGTCACCAAGCGATTAGCCAGAAAAAAATCGTTTAAAAGCACATGATGACAAGGCGATTCATTATCAAAACAAAACCCCTTTCCGTCATGGCCGATGGCAATCTTGTTTCCCGTTAGCTTTATCCAATCCAATGCTACTGTCGAATTCTTAGCTGATGGAGCCTTATTATTGAGGTATGCCGGAAGCAAAGGATTGCTTCCAAAAATATGCTTGATATCGGCCATCAGCAACTCTTGATGCTGCTGTTCGTGATTCAGTCCGAGCAGGATCAATTCCCGGATTCTCACCTTATCCCGATGGCAATCTAGGCTCGCTATCAACTCACTCATCTGTGCATCGATATACGCTACATAGCTGTAGACCTCCGCAACTGAAGGCCGCGACAGCAAGCCTCGCTGCGCCCTTGGAAACGGTTTGCCGATTCCCTGGTAATAAGAATTAAAGAGGTCATTGAATTGAGGGTTAAACTGCCGGTAATACTTTAGATAAGGCGCAAGTATAAAGGTCTCGTAAAACCAGCTGACATGGGCAAGATGCCACTTGGGAGGACTGACATCAGGCATTGTTTGGATGACATAATCCTCAATTAGAAGCGGTGCGCATAGCAGAACGCTTTGCCGGCGCACTTGAGAAAAAGACTCGCTCAATGCGATAAGACTCGATGAGGCTGGTAGGCTTCGGCTCATGCTCTGCAATTGATCATTCATAGAAAGCGATTGGCCAATAGCTGATTAACTCGCCAATTCATTCGCTAAACTCTACGCCATGCCAGAAAGCTACATGGTTTTTAATGTTTAATGCCTCCTGTTTCGGTTCAGGATAATACCATGCCGCATCCTTATTGATTGAGTCGTCAATCACAATGTCGTAATAACTTGCCGTGCCTTTCCATGAGCAAGTGGTGTGCGTACTGCTGTCACGCAGAAACTGTGTCATTACGGATCCAAGTGGAAAATAATAATTCCCCTCAAGTTTCACCGTTTCATTGCTCTGGGCAATGACTGTATTATTCCAAATAGCTTTCATTGTTCATGCTCCACTGCTGTTGACAACATAGTAAAAATAACACTGTATAAAACGGTTTTAAAAATTATCGTCGTTTGAAAAATCCTCACAATACATTCACTCGATAAAATGAGGCCAATCGGCGGCGTCGACAGAATCTAGGGGCAAATTTTGAAAAAGGCCTTGCCACTTTTTAATAAATCGTTCTTCCGGATCGAATTGCTGAATTTGTTTGTCCAGATCGAAATGCCTTTTGCCACGAGGATCAGCGCCAACGCCTGCCAGATATTGCCAGTTGCCCCAGTTAGAAGCCACATCATAATCCAGCAGTTGCTGCTCAAAATAGGCCGCCCCATAACGCCAGTCGACGGCTAATTCGTTGACAAGGCAACTGGCGACGATCTGACGGCCACGATTGGAGATAAAACCGTTGGCATTAAGCTGTTTCATGCATGCATTTACCAGTGGATAGGGGGTGTTGCCTACGCACCATTTCCGGTAGCGCTCGGGGTAAAAACTGGTTAAGGGCCTTTGTTGCTTGATACCATTAAAAGCGAACAGATGTTTGCCATGGCGATGCGCATACCATTGAAAATAATCGCGCCATAATAATTCGAAAAATAGCCAGGAGGTTGATTCGTTCGAACCGACTTTCTGTTCGTAGTGTTTTAAATTGTCATAAATTTGCCGAACTGAGAGATTGCCGTTAGCCAGCCAAGGCGAAAATTTGCTTGAATTTCCCCAGCCCTCCAGTTCATTGCGCCGTTCTTTGTAGTGACTTGCACAATCGGTAGCAAAATAATCCGTTAGTTGCTTTAATCCCGCTGTTTCCCCGCCATGAAAAACGATTTCCTGCTCAGATTCAGAAGTCAATTTTAAACAGTTGGGAAAATTCCTTAACCAATCCATTTGCGAAGCCGGGCTGGATGGAAGAAAATCGGGTACTGGCACAGGTTTGTCGACCGTCAATTGCACAACGGTATTTTTAAACTCAGTATACGTATCAGGTAATTTTTCCAAGGCAAAAGGCAATTGATCAAGGCCGAACAAACTATGGCTGTCTGCTTCGACAAACTGTACTAATGGCAAGTGTTTTCGCAAGACTAGCCACTGCTGATTTTCATAGTATCCAGCATGGCGGCTACGATAAATAAAGGAGACTTTGTGTTCACTCGCCAGATGGCTGATAGCTTTGACGGGGGCTTCATAACAAACCAGAAGATGCTGACCCAATTGATGTAATTGCTTGTCTAGGTCTAGCAGTGATTCTTTTAAAAAGCGCCAACGATTCGCTGACATCGTTCCCAAACCATACCGATTCGGCAACAGCCACTGCGGATCGAGACAATAAATACAGAGCAAACCATCAACTTCAGAGGCCGCTTTTAACAGATTGGTATTATCGTGAACACGCAAATCATTAACAAACCAGTAGATCCCAACGTTACGCATAGTCATCAAATCCTTACACGAAGAAATAAGGGTAACCCATTAAAAAACTCAACTTTCTTGTCATCATAAACTGCTGGCGGATATCAAACAGCCAGCAAGATACTGATGTTTAAAGCTATTTTTGGCTTAATAGTGAGCTTATTTTGGAATCCAGCTGTTCAGGAGTCACATTACTGGCAAAAGCCTCAACAGATGCGCCATCGCGGCCGATCAGATATTTATTAAAATTCCATTCCGGCGTATGGCCTGTGGTTTTAATCAATTTTTGAAAAAATGCATTCGCCGCCTGCCCTTTAACGACGCTTTTTTCCATCATCGGGAAAGTCACCCCGTAGTTGATATAACAGACATTGGCGGTTTTTTCCGGTTCAGCAAACTCTTGATTAAAATCATTGGAGGGGAAGCCGACCACCACCAGACCCTTATCTTTATATTTTTGATAAAGTGCTTCTAGGCCTTTAAATTGTGGGGTATAGCCGCAATTACTGGCAGTATTGACGGCCAGAATCACCTTGCTATGAAATGCTTGGCAAAAATCAAGCTCTTCGCTGGATCTTAATTTAGTCATTTTATAATTAAGCAAGTCAGAGCAAGTCTCTGCCCCATTTGCTGAAACAGAAAATAACAACATGCTCGCCAATAAAGTTAGAATATTCATGCTGTGCACCTTTAAATAATTTAATAATTAATTGAAATGAGTAACAACTGGAGTATAGCTTGCTTGATGGTCATATATAAAAGTAGAATTACATAAAAAGCAAGCTTTTGTTTGGCTGAGATTCTGGCTAGTGATGATTTTCATCTGTTTTGCAAGTTGCTCAGTTAAGTGGCATTTGCAGTAACAGAACTTTCTAGGCAATAATTATTAACAATATCTTAATCTTACAAAAACAATTCTATCGTCTTTCGGGTCGATCAAAACCTTGAATAATCAATGGCTCTGTTTACAGTGCTAAATCAAGCGAAACCACCAGCCAATTCAACTCTCAACAGAGTTGAGTCACCGAACACACCAATACATTCTTTGATTGCTTAACGCCTTGTTATGTCTACAATACAATTTAAAATTAATTTAAATTCCTAAACAAGTCTTGCTTGTAACAATAATTGTTATGATGGCACATTGATTTGTTACCGATTATTAACAACTTAATGAGATAAAATGATCCAATACGATTTCGATCTACCTTATGAACGAAGGGGAACAGATAGCGAAAAGTGGAAGGCTTTTGGAAACGAAGTATTACCCTTGTGGGTGGCAGACATGGATTTTCCTGCGCCACCTGCCGTATTGCAGGCACTTCATGAAAGAGTTGCACATGGCATTTTTGGTTATGGTGGGGTCACAGCTGAATTATCTGAGGCAATTTGTCATAGGCTTTGGGAATACTATCACTGGGCAGTCACACCAGATCAACTATTATTCCTTCCAGGCCTAGTGAGTGGTCTTAACATAAGCTGCAGGGCGGTCTGTCCCCCTGGCGCAGGGGTGCTTGTACAAACACCAATCTATCCACCGTTTCTCAGTGCGCCTATTAACCAGGGGCTACATCTCAATATAGCTGAGTTATTCGTGACCCGCTCCAAGCAATGGTTACATTATTCAATAGACTACAATGCTTTTGAAGCGGCCATACAATCCCACACTCGGCTGTTTATGTTATGCAATCCTCATAACCCTGTGGGTCGTTGTTACACCCGCGAAGAATTGATTAACCTCGCAGAAATTTGTACACGTAACGATTTAATTATCTGTGCAGATGAAATACACTGTGATTTGTTGTTAGAAAATTCCAGTCATTTACCTATCGCCTCCTTATCTCCTGAGATAGCCAAACGCTGCATTACGCTTATGGCACCCAGTAAAACCTTTAACATTGCTGGACTTTATTGCGGATTTGCTATTATTCAAAATCCATCCTTGCGAAAGCAATATCAACTGGCTGCTCAAGGTATTATGCCTGAGGTAAATTTACTTGGCTTTACTGCTGCCCTTGCAGCCTATAAAAATGGCGAAACTTGGCATAAAGAATTGATGGTATATCTGAATGGCAATCGAAATGTTTTCACTGATTATGTGCAAGAACATTTGCCCATGCTGCGTACCACAATTCCAGAGGGTACTTTTTTAGCCTGGCTAGATTGCAGCGCAACGGGCATCATTGGAAATCAACACGAATTTTTCTTGAACCACGCAAAAGTTGCGCTAAATGATGGACAACGATTCGGTCAGGGTGGCAATGATTTTGTCCGGCTAAACTTTGGTTGTTCACGCTCAACATTGACTCAAGCATTAATGCAGATGAAATTTGCTTTAGCTACCTTAAATTAACGCTATTCGCAAAAAAATTTAAATATAATGAAAGGTGGATTCAAATTCGAAGTGCAATCTTCTTTTTATGCATCATCAAGAAAGCAGAAAAAGATTATGCGTAAATTTGATCTTTGCACAGATAGAAAATTGAGAGCCGTGTTCAGCGCCGTTTTCCCTAATTTTTTAGTCATTTTTTTTAAGCTGTTTTACATTCTAATACGAGTAACACGAATTTCATCGTTATAGGTTAACAAGTAACGTATTATCAAAATTCGTGAATATTTTTTATCACTTCCCTTGAAACGTAGATATTCCGTGACATCTAATTTTCCATGCAAATATTCTCGACTATAAGCAGTTCATGGCATTAGCAGAATAATTTTGCCTGCAGAATAAGCTTTCCATGCTTTAGAAAAACTTTGTAACAGAGCCACTATACTATGTCGTAACTGCCTAAATGCGCATATCCCGGCAAAGTTTCTAGGCGATGATCTTCCAGTGGCATGCCTACTGTAAAATGATACAGACTTTGCCATTTATCATCCTTAATACCTAAAAGTTCATGGACGCTATCATCAAAGTAACAGCCGATACCTGTACCTCGAACACCTAAAGCCTCTGCTTCCAGATAGAGAACTTGGCCGACTAAACCGCATTCCCAATACAAGCGACGATAAAGCCATGGCGTTACATCTATGGATTCGCTGAATTCTGCAACCATGCCCAAACTGAAGGCGCTGTCGCTTGCAATAGATTGATGACAGGACAACGTTTTGGCAACCTGCCTGTAATCGCCAGAATGTAGATGATAGAGCGGAATTGTCTCTGAAACTTTCTGCCAGTCAAAATCTGATAGGGTCGCCGCTTGCAATTTTTCAAGCGCGTCAGAATATCTTAGTAATACGTAGATACCTGGAGTCAAGCCATCAACATTATGGACAAAAATAAACAGGTGGATTTTGGGTGGCCAACGCCACAATTCAAAAGCGGCGGTAGTGGGCAATACAGCGGCTAGCATTCTATAAAAATCTGTTTTCTGCAAAAGTGATGCTTTGGGATTAAATTGTTGTGCACTTCGGCGTTGACGAATGATTTGCGTTACTGACTTTATACACGATGATTTTACAGCGTATTGCTGAGTGGGTTGCTGATGCACCGGCTCTATAGTTTTCGGTTTGCTTGCAGTATTTGAAATCTCATTGATTATTGGCCAATTATATCTATGTTTAGCTCCTAGACTATCGGCTTTACCGAACCACTCCCCGGATTGCGCGGCTTCCAACAGCGTTTTGGCAACTAATGGCTGATTGTTTAGCTGTGTATGAATTCTACAAATAATATCAGGTGATTCATGCTCCAAAGATATAAAATCATCACGATCTAGACCTAATAATTGATTGATATCCGTATCCGACCATTCCGCACACAATTCCACTGACCAGCCCAGTGCTGCTGCAGCATAGCTTAAAGCGCCCAAGGCGTGACCAATATCATGCTGACAATATCGATAAGCTCTTTCACCGTATTTCCATGCTTCTCGCCAATGGATTGAAGACAAGCCAATGAGTAAGCCAGCATCTTGAAAATCGCCAGAAAACAGACAGCGCCTCTCAAGACTATGATCATGAGTGAGGTAGTGGTAAACGCCTGATTGAATAAAATCATTGCCAATACTCACCATATAGGCTTCTGTCGGATGCAAGTTTCCACTTGAAGGATTGCAGCGCAATGCCCAGCGGTTTGAACCGAATTGTTTCCATGCTGACAAGCCGAAGGCTAATTCCAGCAATAAACCCACATTAACACTATTTAGCGGTTTTGCTGGTATTTCGGCATTATCAAGATCACAAAATAAGGGTTCGAGTTCGATTCCTGGCTGGGGTAGTCTGATAATCTCGCAACCAGAAAAACGCCTAAATTGATTGGGTTGATCTTCCCAGTCGATTGATTCTGGACCCTTTGCATACTGATTTAATCTATGTTTTGTTCGATTGTGATAGCTTAAAACGGACTCATATTTTTCATTCATCATGTTTTTATGTTATTTCCAATGCCGGATGTTTGAATCACATCTGTTAAAGTAAATTCCTACTAAGTGCAGGCTGGCAACACCATTTCTAACGATGGCTTATAGAGTTTCAAATGGTTTCATTGCAACGATTGCTAACCAAGGTTGCTCATGAACGGGTTTACCTGCTGGCCGGTAATAATGATTGATCACTTCAAATCCTGCGGCCCCCATAAACAAATTGCTTAAATCAAATTGCATATAATGACCATATCGTTGTCCTGACCAGCCTTCTTGATTACCGCGAGGATTGGATAAAAACAAAATCCCCCCAGGCCTTAATGCAACATACAATTCTTCAAGGACGCGAGGTAGTTCTTGGCTAGGAACATGAAACAGCGAAGCATTAGCAAAAATGCCATCGTATGCCTGTTTGGATAAGTGAAGATTTAGAAATTTTTGACAAAGAATCTGACAGCCTGTGTAGCTTCTAGCCATAGTACAAAAAACAGCACTGCCATCGAGTCCAACGGGCCTATGCCCCAATGATTTAAAATAGTGTACATCTCTGCCAGGTCCGCATCCTAGGTCTAAAATATCCAGTTTCTTATCTTGTGGAAACGGCGATAAAAACGCTTCATAGTTTTGAGCTACATCATGGTCTTTTGTACCACTCCAAAATGCTGAAGCATTTTGATTGTAATATTCTAAGGTGATTGTTTCTATTTCATCCAATTCTATCGTTTTTTTGCTCATGGATTTCCTATGCACCTCTGCTGCACATTTGTGCAATGATTCACTTCATGTGTGTCAAACAGCTTGTAAAAATGACCAGCTAATCGATGAAAACGACGCCAAATTTGACCATATGAAATCGCTAACACGCAGCTCTACTATTCGTGATAGTTTGGAATGAGTATGTCACCCGTCGCTGCGCCACTTAGCCAAAATCACCCTGTTGCAAACATTCGGAAAGTTTTTATAAGCAGATGCAGGGATTATGCAGGTAATTCATCAAAGGTTAATTAGTCTACAATTCAATAGATAGGTATCGTGCTGTCAACTTGCAATGCCCATGAATGAACGCCACCGGTCAAGTTTACAATAGCTGTAAAACCATTCTGTTCTAAAAATAACGCAACCTGCATACTTCGCACGCCATGGTGGCAAATGCAAATAATCGGCTGCTGCGCATCCAGTTCGGACAGCCTGCTTGGAATAGTATTCATCGGCATCGTTAAAGATCCGTCAATATGACCGGACTCAAACTCCCACGGCTCACGCACGTCGAGTAATAGTGGTTTCTCACTTACTTCATCCGCAAGCCATGCGGCCAATTCAATGGGTGTCAAATTTTGCATAATTTTTCATATATAGTTGAGCTTTTGTGGTTGAATAAAGCCGCCTGCCACTTTATGTGTTATGCCGAGTCTCATTTGATTCTCGCACACTTTTTATCGTCCACACCATGAATGCAATCAGGCATTGAAAATCTGCCTATTCACATGGAGTAACTCTGGTTCGCAGCGCCGAAGAAACCGCACTGAGAAGATGGGGGCGTACCTTTCATGTATGTCATCACTGGGGCGGTCGGCATTTAATGCGTAATTCTTTTCTGAAGAGCTATCATAATCATTTTCAAAAGCAGCTTAATTGTGGCTCTTAATCCACTCTTCAGGCGTGAAGGTTTGCATCGACAGTGCGTGAATTTCTGTGCGCATACGTTCACCCAGTGCCTGATACACTAATTGATGTTGTTGTACCTTGTTTTTGCCGGTGAATGTTGAACTAACGATCACCGCCTCAAAATGCTGACCGTCATCACCTTGCACTTTAACATAATCGCTAGTCAATCCATCCATGATGTAGCTTCTTAACTCACTCGCTGTTAGCATCGCATTCTCTCAATGTTAAAATTACAGTAAATAGAGATAAGTCATACAGAAATGACCACCATCACTATTCACCAAGTTTTTATAGACATAAATACAAGGCTAAATTAGCCCTATATTTACTTTATGGTACCTGAGTAATTAAGTCAACTATTCAACACCCTACGAATTTAAATATTGGTCAAAGAATGTGATAGACATATCTTTAGCTTACTGTTATTAACGTCAGGGACGGAGGTATTTTGATTGATTATTACTATTACTGGGCTTCAATTCAATACCGAAATCATCACCTCTGAGTCGGGCAAATTCGGCATATAACTTAACTTTGATTTTGGCTAGCTCGTAGTCAGCAATACGTTTATCCGATGTCTTGAGAGATATCAGTATTTCGGTTTTGCCGTAATGTGATTTGAGGTCTGTTGGAATGCGAGTTCTGAAATAGAAATGCGATTTTCTACGGACAAGATTGGTCTGTAATTGCATAAATAATCCGCTGTGTGTAGCAGTTATGTGTAGCAAACGGACTAAAATATAGGATTATTTGACTTTAAATGTTTAAAATCAATGAGATAGTAATAACTGGCGGAGAGTGAGGGGTTCGAACCCTCGATGGGAGATAAAGCCCATACTCCCTTAGCAGGGGAGCGCCTTCAGCCGCTCGGCCAACTCTCCAATTATTATTTTCGAAACTTAATTATCGCTTTCTGAAATTGACGTATCAGATTGCTCTTTTTTGATTCTGTCGTAAATTTCTTCACGATGAACAGAAACTTCTTTTGGTGCATTCACACCGATACGAACTTGATTGCCTTTAACGCCTAAAACAGTAACAGTTACTTCATCACCAATCATTAACGTTTCTCCAACTCTACGAGTCAAGATAAGCATAATTAACTCCCTCTAATAATTTGGTCTCTTCGCTGTGCGATACAGCGAAGAACAATCAAGACGAGAACTAGTATAACTAAATTCTCGCGAATAATAAAGCTTAAATCATTTTTATGCGTGTTCTAAACCAAATGCTGTGTGCAAAGCACGTACCGCAAGCTCTAAATATTTCTCATTAACCACAACAGAAATCTTAATTTCAGACGTTGCAATCATTTGAATATTAATACCTTCGTCGGCCAATGTTTTAAACATTGTACTCGCAATACCTGCATGTGAGCGCATACCAACGCCAACAATAGACACTTTCACAATATTGCAGTCACCGCTCACACCACGCGCACCTAAGTCGCTGCAAATTGTTTCTAAAATACCTTTTGCGCGCTCAAAATCATTGCGATGGACTGTAAAAGTAAAATCGGTCGACGCATCAGCTGCAATATTTTGCACAATCATGTCGACTTCGATATTCGCGTCGGCAATCGGCCCTAAAATTTTAAATGCAATCCCTGGTAAATCAGGAACGCCTGTAATGGTTAATTTCGCTTCGTCACGATTAAAAGCAATACCTGAAATTAACGCACTTTCCATTTGTGATTCCTCATAAGTAATTAACGTCCCATTCCCTTCTGCAAACGAAGACAAGACACGCAAGGCAACATTGTATTTTCCCGCAAATTCAACTGAGCGAATTTGCAACACTTTTGACCCTAAACTCGCCATTTCAAGCATTTCCTCAAAGGTAATGCGATCAAGGCGACGTGCTTTAGGTTCAACACGTGGATCGGTGGTATAAACACCATCCACATCGGTGTATATATGACATTCATCGGCTTTTAGCGCAGCAGCGAGCGCAACGGCTGTTGTGTCCGAACCACCCCGCCCTAACGTAGTAATATTGCCATCTTCATCAACACCTTGAAAACCTGCAACGACAACAACACGCCCCTGCTCTAAATCCGCACGAATACGTGTATCGTCAATTTCTCGAATACGCGCTTTCGTGAAACTGCTGTCCGTTAAAATACGCACTTGCGTGCCTGTGTAAGAACACGCAGGACAGCCAATTTCATTAAGACGCATACTGAGCAGTGCAACAGTGACTTGCTCACCCGTTGATACCATTGCATCTAATTCACGTTCATTAGGCTGTGCTTGCATTTCTTTGGCAAGACCAATCAAACGATTGGTTTCACCACTCATTGCCGACAGCACAACCACCAAATCGTCGCCTGCTTCTCGGACTTTTTTAACGCGCTCGGCAACGGCTTTAATACGGTCAATTGAACCTACCGACGTGCCACCAAATTTATAAACATAAAGTGCCATTGATTTTTAACTCTCTACTCTAAAACGTTTTTCTTAGGCTTTTTTAACAAATTCTGATTTTAATTGCATCGCGCCAACACCTTCAATGCGGCAGTCGATATCGTGATCGCCATCCACAAGACGAATAATTTTCACTTTCGTTCCCACTTTCACGACGTTTGATGAACCTTTAATTTTTAAATCTTTAATCACGGTAATCATGTCACCGTCTTTTAGAACATTGCCATTTGAATCCACCACCACTTTCACGTCATCAACGTCTGCAGCCGCGTTTTTATCCCATTCATGCCCACATTCTGGGCAAATTAACATTTCGCCATCTTCGTAAGTGAATTCACTGCTGCATTTTGGACATTTTGGCAAATTGCTCATTTTTTTCCTTTTTTAATTTTCAAATAATATTTTTATTTTTGAATCTGTAAGCTTTCTAAACTTTCTCAGTTAATCGCAAAATCAAGCCTGCCATTAAGGCCACCGGCAAAAAACCAGCACCAATCACCCATCGCACTAATTCCGCTTTTGATTGCTCGATTTTTAACGCTACATCTTTGATTTTATTTTCCAGAGTTAATT
>Ga0208089_1000341_pt1 | contig 12303 bp, 24 predicted proteins | sample LakMenEpi29Jun12_FD_150744 | JGI IMG/M metagenome (GOLD analysis project Ga0208089, IMG submission 150744) | Freshwater microbial communities from Lake Mendota, WI - 29JUN2012 deep hole epilimnion (SPAdes) | ecosystem: Environmental > Aquatic > Freshwater > Lake > Epilimnion/Euphotic zone ... | reverse complement strand
ATAGTCTATGACCCCGAAGGCATAACCGGAACCCTTCACTGTGTTCATCGGGATTGGCGGATCAAGTCTGGTCATGCTTTACCTTTCAGTTTGCGGCATGGTTATGGTTCCTTTGTGGATAGAGCACCAATCGTCATCATCAGCCACGTCCATCCCCGGCCACGCATTTATCGCAGCAGCTATCGCCCTGTGCATCGCAAGGGCATCCGGGGCCATCATGGCTTGCCATGCCGCCTTGACGGACTCGGGTGGTATCTGGTCAGGACGGATCACTTGTCACCTCCCAGCGCGGCGAAGGCAATACCCTTTGCATCCTCAATAAAAAACCAATTGTCTTCTGTTATTTCCTTCAGCGCCGCCCGCATTCGGGTGACTTCATCGGCAAGAATATCATTCAGGTCTTCTTGGTTTTTGCGTTCTAGGAGTTCCATAGCCACGGCAGCGCGAAGATTTTGGATTTCATGTTTAGCGGCCAGCGCAATGTCCTCGGCGCGCATGTCGTTCTCCGCCCACTGGGCGAGTCGATGGATGATGTCAGTCATTCTCACCTCCAATGGCGTCACGGATGTCACGGGCAATTTGCTTGCCAATGCCGCTGTAATGGATGGTGCCATCTGGATCAATGTGGGCAGTCTCCCATTTCTCCACCATCAAAGGAATGTTGCGAAGAAGCCTTTGCAGCCGCTCGTTCTCGGCACGGAGCCGTTCGATCTCGGCTTGCAGGTTCTCGATCTCTCTCTGGTTGTGTATGTCGCTCATGGTCCCTCTCTTATCCGGAGATTACCACAGGCAGGGGATAAGGCAAGAAGAAAAACAAAAACCCCGAAAGATTTCTCTTCCGGGGTTTCGCTATACGGAGATGGCCTGCTTACTTCTTGCGGCCCTGCATCTTGGACCTAAAGGCTGCAACCTGAGATCGGGTGGCCCCCTTCTGGGGCTGGGCGAATGTCACCTTGCCCTGCTTGGCAAAGAGTCGGCCAAGGCTCGGCATTTTCAGCGACCCCGACTTCTCGCTCATGGCTTTCTTCTGTGCCGCAGCGCGAGTCATCGAGCGACCACCAACGCCTTCCTTCTCATACTGACGAGCCTTCATCCGCTGGAAGGCTGTCATCTTGCCAGCAACGCGGGACTTGTCAGAGGCAGCCGCAGGAGGCGATGCCGGTGCAGCCGCTACTACGGCATTCCCCGTCTTTGGCTTGCTCGGGCCGATGGGCTGGTCGTACTTAGTCTTCGGCTTTTTAGGGCCAATCCGCTCGCTATACTTAAACGGAGAATCCTTCGCGCTATACGGGCGCTGGGTCGGATTCCGCATGGAAGACGGGGCCTTTATTTTCTTGTCGGACTTTGCGCCAAGGACGCTGCCAATAGCCTCGTAGAAATAATCACCGCTCTCAATGTCCTCAGTGGTGGCCGGATCCTTCCGACGCGGATTGGGCTTCGGAATCGGCGTGATCCCTTCGGCAGTCCTCGCATAGGACGGATTCGGTTTGAGAGAGTCGTCTTTTGCCATGGTATTTCCCTTCGGCACTTTCCCTGATTTTAACACGGGGTGCCGGGAAAAAGAATTGGCGGTCTGCCACCATTTTAAGGGGAATGATATCGGCTCAATAGCTGTGAACTACTGGCCGAAAACCCCACCGGATCTGTGCCCATCAGTGAGAATGGAGATCCGGCTCGGTTAGTCCTCGGCAGACAGGCGGGGTAACTAACCCCTTTCGCATCTTGCCGCCAAGCCAGAATGTAGCATACCGGGGTTTTGATGTAAAGGGGGGTCCCAAATTTGAAAAATACCCCCCGGGGGTGTTTTTTGTTGAATGATTGGAATGATTTAGGGGGTGGGGGGTGGAATTTGGGGGATTGGTTGTGGGGAATAATATGTATATGCGAGAGACTCGCCGCGCCCGAAAAGGGGGGGTGCCGGTGGCGGGGGGTGTTCTGGTTTTGTTCCAGAATCCGTTCCCGGTTTGTCCGTGGCATGCAAGCTATGGTTGACTAGGCCGTGTTCGCAAATTTACAATTAGCTTACGCCGTCTTGCTAAGTTGCTGCAATCTTTCGACTAATTCCGATTCAATGCTTTTGCTATCGGCGCTAATCGTTTCCAGTTTCACCTGATCCGTAAGCATTCCTGCCGCTTTTGCGCCCAAAGATAGCAGATTGGCCTTAACTGCCGGTGGCGTATCGGGCGCGTCAATCATTGCCCACAAGTTGCGCCATACCCTGTCCGAGTATTTTTCCCTTTGCCTGTCCGTGAACATGCTATTCTTCCGTTTCTTTTCCGCAATTATAGCCTGCACTCTCTCGGCAATCGCGGGGTTTGTGGATAGCTTGCTTGCTTCATTGTGGATTGTGGCGGGCTTCATGTTTGTGGCGTCATACGAGCCGCGATAAGCGTCGGCATTGCTATATCCCTCGGCCAGTAGCTCGGAAAATTTTTGCTGCTTGGCCGTCAATCCGGTTTCGGTGTTTCGGCCTGTACGCTTTCCCATGCCCTCATGGTTTGCGTCACTGGCAACTAGCCTAAGCACTGGCTTCTCTGTTTCTGTATCTGTCATCATGGCCTCTTATGCCCTCAAGCGCCGAGCGGCTGTCGGGGTTTTGAATTTTCTCTGCCCCCATTTTAGCACCCTTTGTCGCCATTGCCCTAGTTATGCGCCCAGCGCATAGGTCCTATGCAAAAATATGTGTTGCATTAATTTCCGGCCAAGCTATCTTGGACACGTCAACACGACGAAAGGAAAACACAATGCACCCTGATTTTGCAAAGCTGCTTGGCCTTGATCTTGTGGTTGTATTTCACACTCAAACGTGGCCGACGCCGGTAGATATACCATACTCGCCGGAAACCGACACGAAAGCCCCAAAGCCCGCGAAAAAGTAAATTGCGCTTATCAGGCGGGGCCACCGGCCCCGCTCAATAAACGCAACACAACTAAAAGGTGAACCATGTTTCGCGGAAAGCTTATAGCTTCAGGATCGAATGCTAAGACCGTAAAAGGCGACGGCACGGAATACGAAACCGCAATAATGTACCTTGCACCGTTCACGCTATCAGGCGCGGGAAATGTTTGCAGCATGGCCGCAATCGCCGCGTGCTGGCAGGGCTGTTTGAATAGCGCCGGTCGCGGCGCATTCAACAATGTCCAGAAAGCGCGAATTCGCAAAACGCGGCAATACATGACGGAACGCGCGGAATTCATGGCCGATCTAGTGGCCGATCTCGAAGCTTTCGAGCGGTATTGTGCCCGGAAAAAAGTTCGGCCATGTGTCCGGCTTAACGGAACGTCTGACATTATATGGGAACGCGGCCATCCTGTAACACGCGGCAATGCGCGGCACGAAAGCATTATGGCGGCATTTCCCGGCATAATCTTCTATGACTACTCGAAGATCTACAAGCGCGTAGATCGGCCATTGCCTAACAACTATAAATTGACCTTGTCATACTCAGGCGCGAATGCCGATTATGCGGCGGCAATCCGTGAGCGCGTCAATGCTGGCAAGGCGAATATGGCCGTGGTCTATCGCAACAGGGCAATTGTGGACAAGCTTATAGCGGCCAGTCCCTACGCTATAGACGGCGATCTAACCGATATGCGTTTCCTTGACCCGCAAGGCGGCTATGTCGTGGCATTGTACGCCAAAGGCAAGGCAAAGCACGACGCTAGCGGTTTCGTGCAGGACTGAATGCGACATTAACAGGAAAGGGAAAACCCGATGGGGTACGCGCGGCACACTAATTCCGACGTAAAGGCACAGCTTCAAGCAAAAGTTGCAGAACCATTGCCGGTATTGCTTGGGCAATTTGTCGAACGCGAATTCGGGCATACATTCGAGTATTCGCCGCGCCAATGGCCGGACGAAACATTCCGCCCGGAATTGCCGCACATTGTTTATGTGGGCGACGGCCAAACCAGATTGGCACATGTCAAGAAAACCATTGCCTATGTCTTAACAGGCGACGGCGAATTGCAGCGTTGGGACATAAGGCGCAAGGAATACAACACGGAATGGGTTTATGAATGTGACATTCCGCCGCATTGAATAGACCGGAAATTAGTGCAACACTGGACACGTTAACAGGAGGAACCAATGGAATTCAAAACACTACGCGAAAAGATTGCCGCCGATAAGGTGGAACGGCAAGCCCGCTATGCGGCATTCGAGAAGCTATTCTTGGATGCATGGCATGCCGGAAGGGACGCGGCCAGAGATTGCAGACCGAAACCTATGGTTGTGACCAATGATCGCGGCGATTGGCTCGACTATGTGGATGACGGAATGTGTGGGTTCGGCTGGGTGAACGTGCCGGGGAATACATCTTTCGGCAAGTGGCTGAAAAAGAACGGACGCGCCCGCCCGGACTATCCAACGGGGCTTTCCATCTGGATATCGGACTACGGCCAGTCCTATGAGCGCAAGGCCGCACATGCCGGGGCTATGGCTGCTTATCTACAGGCTAATGGGATCGCCTGTAGGGCTGGGTCACGGTTGGATTAGCCCTCAGTCGCCGGGCGGCTATTCGGGGCTTCAAAATTAACGCAACGGAAGGACAAGACAATGAGCCGGACCATTAACGACGTGATCGCCGAGGCTGCCGAATTCATCAGGACTTTTGGCACGGGAAGCGGTCAGCTTTACGCCGACGAAATCGCGCGGCATCTTGTGCTCAACGCCGAGCCGAGACTGGGGCGTGTCTATATCGAGGTGCCGCGACAGTACACCGCGTTCCTCACCCCCGTGGGGGTGAGTTTCGAGGCATACGACGAACATGCAAAAAACGCATAGCAGATATGCAATATTGTGTGTTGAATTAATTACACGATGTGGTAATGTAGCCGCGTCAACAAAGAGGAGACTAAGATGTCTAATTTCAAGAAGGTAAGACATGACCGCGAATTCAATCTGTCTCACGAGGGGCTGCGCTGGATTGTGGATCTTGCCGAATGGCGCGACGAAACCAGTAAAAGGGGGGAGCTTAGAGCCTACAGGATAGATGGCGACATCACGACGCCCTTGCTGCGTGAGGCGCTAGAGCTTGAGGCGCAAACACGCGGCTTGCAGTGGTCGATGGGTGAATGACACGGGAAACTCTCCCTGCATCCGGGCGACCGGGTGCAGTGGGGGCAAGCCCGCCCAAAGGAGGAAACAGCATGACGAATAGGATATTGATTTACGTTCAAGGGGGGATCATCCATCACATAGTGGCAGATCAGCCCGTCGATATTTTCGTGGCCGATTACGATGTGGATGGAGCGGACGCGGACATGATCGCAACCTTCTTCGACGAAGAATGCTTGCTCGGAAAATTCGACCACGGCGTCAACCGAGTGGCAACCAGTGTTGCGGCAACAATCGTTAGCGAAAGGGGAGGTGACAAATGAACCCGCGAGAATACTGGACCGCCTGTCGGCTGCACGACTGGTACTATAGCTATAGCGATGACCCCGGAGTGTTCCGCGCCGGGGTACAGGCCAGCTATAGGCTGATCCAACTAAAGCACGACCGGCCCGACCTCGCCGCGATATTCGAGGCATGGAAGGATCACGCATTCAATTCCGGCCCCGTGCCGACCGAGCCAAAACTGGAGGATTGACAGATGCCAAAGTGGAAAGTCCGCGCGTGGTACTCAGTGCCGCGATGGAAGGAAATTGAAGTCGATGCGCCAGACGAACGAACCGCCTATAAAATGGGGGAGAGCTTAGTCGAAAGCGACGATACAAACTCGTGGGAAGAATGGCATGATGCCGAGGTGCAGGTTGATGTGGAAAGGATTTACACATGAACGCCGACAAGCTGATAGAGGAATATGGATACTGGGGCGAACATCCGCAGCATCCGCGACACGAATGGGCCTATGAGGTGTCCGAGGACTACACTCGCGAAGGTTACTGGGAATGGGTTGACGCAAGGGAACAGGAGGATTGACATGGAATACAAACTTTTTTCCGACCCCGGCCACGGATGGCTGCGCGTGGACGTACAGAGCGCCGCCAGTGTCGGGCTGGAACCGTCCAGCTTCTCCCGATATTCCTACAGGTACGGCCACTGGCTCTATCTGGAGGAGGACTGCGATGCCAGCTTGTTCGTTAAGGCATACATGGCCAAGCACAACCGCCCGCCCGTCGTGAAGGAACACCACACAGAGGGACGGTCTGTGATACGCAACTACCAGAGGATCGCGGCGTAATCCGCTCGCCGCTGGGCTTTCGGGGTTCTGAAATCAAACCAAAGGAGAGAGAACGTGGAACTCATCGGACGATTCAACCACCGCATAATAAGAAAGCACGATCCCGTCGAATTGTACGCGATAGAGCTTGTCTACTACGACCTTGACGGCACACCGACCGACTACTCAAATGCCCTGCCTTCTACCGCAGATGGAAGCTCTCTTTATTCTGCCGCGCTTGAGATGATGGAGGCATTCGCCCGACCCATCCTTGACCACAATGAGATTGACTTTTCTCGTAGCGTTCTCGAAAAGGAAGACAACGCAATCGGCATGGTCTACACGGAAAAACAGGAGGATGATTGACAATGCGCCGCAACGAACCGTGTGCCCACATGCGGCCCGACTACGACCGAATGGAGGTGGCACATCACATAACCCGGAACCCCGTTACGGACGAGATAACATGGGAGCCAACTCAACTTGAGAGCGAACTGGAACGCATGGGCCTCATAGAGCGCCGTGCCGACCCGGACACATAGGAGGAAACAATGGACGCGATTCTCTACTTCTCAGTGATGGGTGCCGGTGTAGCTGCCCTGTTGCTGTTCGTTGACGACCCCTACAGGAAATGAGCCATGTTCGGGATGCTTGTGGTTGCCATTATAGCTGCGGTGTGGTTGATCGAAAGGAAATGACGCTCGCCGCTGGGCTTCGGGGTTTCAATTTCAACTCAAAGGAGAAGACAAATGGATGACGTAACGAAGAAACTTGCCGACACTCACATGGTAGAACTGCCCGGAGCAGTGCTGCTGGCACTAATGGAACGAATGATGGATGAGGTGGTGAGATCCGGCAAGCTCTCACAACTGATGAAGGCAAAGGGTTTTAGTGAAGAGGACAGGAGCGACATCGCCCTGAGCGCCAACGCCTCATATGTGATCGGCGTCGTCCTATTCCGTGAAGCGAGGAAGGTCTTTGGCGACAGATTCATAGATGACTTCTGCGCTGGCGAGGATGTCGTGCCGGAACCCCCAAGTGTTTTTGCTGGCAGCACCAGCATCAACTAATAAGTAAAGGCCGGAGGGTGGGCATCCTCCGGCCTTTTTTATATGTGCGCGACATCTGGGTGAACGAAGCGCAACGTGTCGCCCTATTACGCGGGCCGCGTCATCCGGCTTGTGCCGAATTCTTTTTTCGCGCCTCGGCACTCAGGGCCAAGTACGCTACAGCATCGATATAGCTATCCATGTGGTCCGGGTTCTCAATGATCCGGGCCATCTTCAACCATGTCATGCAGAGCGCCGCTTGCTCTGCCGTTATCTTGACCCCCAATATCAATTCCCATCCAGCCGCAATCCTTGCGTGCATCTTGGTTGCATCGCCATAATCACGCGCCCGATCCCCGTCGATCAGTTCCCCGGCAGTCTTCAGGACCGACTGGCGGATTCCTATCATCTCTTGAACAACGGGACTCAAGCCGGGATGGTCACCATCAACCGGATAGCCAGCTTCAATCATGGTCTGCGCGTTCATTTTCCCTCCGATATTCTAGGTGCCAGACGATCATGGCGATGTATCGGGCTACCTTCAACACTACCTTCTCCATCATCCAAGGGCAAGCTAAATGTAATGCCTCGTGGATAATTGTTTCAAGCCGCGCTCGGCCTTGCAGCCGCGAATCAATCTCAAGCATGGGCTGTGCTGGCGGGGTTTCAGCGGGTTCGGTGTGGAGCAACTGCGTTGCCATACCATCGGCGGCATGACGCATCAGCGGCCTCTCGACGATGAGAGGCAGCTTACGTAGGTCAACGCTGCCATCCTTTCTGAACCCCGGCACAGATCAGTTCCGCTTCTCATCCAAGAATACATTCAAACGATGCTGGATGCGGGTGACGTGATACAGCGTCTCGGGCACGTCCGTCGTAGACACGCACTCGTAGACATGCGTGTCCTTCGTCCTCCCGATAAGGATAAGCTCTGAATACCTGTCCCTCGCCGCCTCCATGATCTTCTCCGGCGTGATCTCATCCTTCTCTGGATGGCTTGTGCCGGGGAAGTGAACGATGTTGTCACTCATAGCGTGAACCCTTCATTTGCCTGATCATCCTGTTGCATTTCCTGATACTGTGTCGTGCCGACATTGTAAAGCAAGTTTGTCTGGCCCTGCTTGCCTACCCACGAAAAGCGGCATTTCCAGACATGGATCTGAGCAATCGTTGGAGCATCCTTTTCGCGGTGGACTGTAAGCCCGCAGTCAGCCTTCGCAAACCACGCCGCTGATCCGCTAATATCAAATCCGCCGGGTGGAGGAATGCGGCCATCAGCGCCGCGCTGCATCTTTGTTGGATGAGCGACAAACCAGATGTGTATGCCGTGCCCCATCGCAAAAGCCTTAACCTTAGTGAGCATATCAGAGATCCACTCCGTCTCGCTCTTGTCCCGGTTATCACGGCTAATGAAATTGTAGGGATCAATAACAGCCCCACGAATGCCAAAACGAAGGATAGCAATGCGCAGCCGGTCCAGAATGCCGTCAAGGTCAGCAAGGCTACCATCGTCCTGATGTACGAACGAAAAGTGGCCGTTGATGTGATCGAATGCGGCATTGGCCTCTTCCTTGTTCATGCGCCTATGGTAGCCATCGAAGAAGTGAACCCCGGACCTCTTCGACATGAGCTTGGCAATGTGGAAACGGGGTTCGTTCTCGAAAGAGCAAATGCCGAACTTCCAACCCTTCGAGGTGGAAAGGTTGATCATGATCTGGTCGATGAACTCGGACTTGCCGCTCGAAGGAATGCCCGTGACGATTGTCACCTGCCCGGGCACTACCGTGTATAGCTCATCCACCGATTCATAGCCCGTAGACTCGCCCCTGCCTACGCCCTTGTCGTATAGCTCCCATACAAGATCCCGAAACCGCTCGGCATCGTAGAGACCTTGGACCGGCCACGGGGTTGGCTCGGATACTGCTTTCCGAAGACCTTCCGCGCCATGTTTAAGAAGCACATCGTTCGAATCTTTTGAACCTTCGGGGAAGCCGACGCGCCAGCAGCGCTCTTTGCCAACACGCCGCGCAATCTCTTCAGCGAGTGCCTCTCCCGGAGCATCTGCGTCCGTCGCAATAACAATCCTCTTGGCGGCATCGACATACTCCTTCGCGTCCCAAAGGAACTTGAACTTCCGGTCTTCCGTCGGGTCGATCCTACCCTCTGTGACCTTGAGGTTAGCCCCGTTCGGCACAGATATGGCGTTTACACCAACCTCTGCCATGGCGAGGACATCCATCTCTCCCTCGACGATGATCAGGTCATCGCCGACCTTGATGCGGTCCAGCCCGAAGAATGTGCCGGGACCGTTGGTGCAAGCAAATCCCTTGCCCTCAAGCTTGCGGTGCTTGATGGCATCAAGGACTCCCTTCTTGTCAAAGTATGGGAACCCGAGTGCCGGGGTGCCTTTGTAGTCGTCGCCGATCAGCTTGAACTTGGCTGCCGTTGCAGCAGATATGCCGCGCGAAGACAGGAATTCATAGTGCCGCTCGTCAAGGCTGTCGTATTCATTGACCGCCTTGAGTTGCTTCCGCTCTTCCATTTTTGCATACCCCTTATGCGTTTCTTGCAGCCACACAGCACCGGCAACCCCGCAGTCGCCGTGGTAGCAACTGTACATGATGGCGTCGTAGCCCCTGTTGACCGAGAGGCAGGTGTCGTGCTTCTTTTTTCGAGATGAAGAACACCACGGACAGGTGTATCTGTGCTGCCCGACTTTGGTGTTATTGATCAGCCATTCCTCTTGGGGGGACGGCATCTAGCATACCCACTTCGGGGTTCCAGTTGTCGTAGTCATCATGTCCTCCTTAAAGACCGCCAACCATACCACGTACCGGATATACCATCAAGCCCTATTTCCTATACCCTTGAGTTCAGATCGTTAGATCTTTGGGATAGGACAATAGGCGAAGAACCCCAGCATTTCTGCTAGAGTTCTTCCGCCCGGTCAACTATACCCTTTGAGACGAGTCGTTGAGTCTCGGGGTCTGACTTAGGCACCTAGCCAGACTTTGCAGCCACTTCCAAGCGCATGTGCCGCGCCAGCCGTCCCCGCTTCTGCATTACGGACTGCGGTTGCCTCTGTGGACGATCCCCGTGGTAGAGGCAGGCTGATCGTACCCCACCGTGATTTCTCCGTCGGTACGACCAGATCTTTAGGCTAGCACAAGGCGGGGTGCTTTCTCAAGCCCCCCTTTTCTTGTCTACATCGCCTGTGTGTGACTCGACGTAGGTACGCACTAAGAACCTGAATTCCATAGCCTTTTTGAATGCTCGCTTGCGGTTCCGATCCTTGAGCAATGCAGAAATTGCATGCCTGATATGCGCAGGATCGAGGCCAGCCATGCCGCACACGATCTCGAAGTCTTCGTGGGCGATCCAATCGGATACCTCTTTCCGAATCGCCCGATCTCTTGATGTAGCGTCAATAACAGCCTGCGCCATGACGTGCAGCCACAGCACCCGCTCTGGTTGAAGAGTGGGGTCGGGGAGCGTCATCAAAAACGCATAGCTGCTCTGACTATTCTGCATGGATCTTTTCTTTTAGTTTTGTGTATATCAAACCAATTTCCTCAAGGCTTGAGTTGCTCTTTATCCGGTTTGCTCGCCAACTAACTATCCATACATTTCCTTTTATATACCCAAGAGAATTGTCTATCCTGTCTATGGATGGACTGTCATCTTGACCGCCCTTTCCTCTTGCTGCGTAATTTATTTTTATAGAAAGCAATGGGCAATGCGTGGGCAAAGGCAAATCATCAACAGTAATATTAAATTCAAGCCCAAATTTTTCCGATCTCTTCTTCGCAATGCAAAGAAGATTCTTAATCTTTGCCCTCGGATTGCTGGCAAAGTATTCCCTCATTTGTTGGTTGTATGCGTCCCTGTCTCGTCCCCTTATTATCTCTTTGTATTCCCTATTCTTCTTTCTTACGTAGTCTATGTTTTTCCTTTTCCACCTGAGAGATGCCTCTCTTTGTCTTTCGTTTCTTGATTTTTTTATCTCAGAATCAATGATCACCGATCTTCTCCACTGTAATCTCTGCCCTCGGGTTCTCCTTATCGATGTACCCGAAAATGTGCTGTTCCCGAATTTGTCGGTCGTTCAAATACACAGCATCCTGCATTAGGTCGAATATCAGGGATGGATCGAGGTCTGGCCTGCGTGATGCATAATAAATACTGATGGTTACGCGCAGATCTCCATCCATCAGAGGATCTATAATCGGGCATTGCTCTCTAAACGTCTTGCTGTAGTTCAGGGCCTTCTCGCTCTTGATGAAGAACTTGCCGGTCCACCTGCGGGAGTTGGCCTTCGAGGCTGGCTCGCCAAGGACCGTGAAAACGATGGTTGACGGCGGGCTTTCTGTCATGTATGAGTAAACCCCATGAAGATAACAAATAAATTTAGCTTGCCAGAAACGCTCGTAAGGGCGGTCATGGATGATGAGTATGACAAGGGCGACTCCGTATTGTCCGTGACGCAATTGATTGCGCCGCCACGAATAGTTGTACTTCAAAAACTGAATGAACACAACCTCACGTCGGATGTTGTGGACAGGGTGCCATCTCTCCTCGGCACAGCAGTACACAAGATCATCGAGAAGGGATCAAAGGATGTCCCCGGACACATCGTAGAGGAGCGTCTATTCTCCGATGTCTGTGGCTGGAAAATATCCGGTGCCGTGGATTTGCAAATACAGAAGGGCGACGGCGCTTGGGAAATTAACGATTGGAAGGTCACGTCCGTCTACTCAGTCTTGAGCGATAAACCTGAATGGGAACAACAACTTAACTGCTATGCCTATCTGGCTAGCAAGTCCCATGGCCGCAACGTAACCAGCCTCAAGATCGTCGCAATCCTGCGGGATTGGCAACGCAAGCAAGCCGAGATCAAGGCAGACTATCCGCAGTCTCAGATCGTGATGGTTGACATCCCGGTGTGGACCCCGGAGCAGCAAGAGGCGTACATCACAGAGCGAGTGGCTCTGCATCAGGCGGCACAAAAAGCTGTTGACACGGGTGAGCCGGTCGCCTATTGTACGGATCAGGAGCGCTGGGTTCGTGGCGAATCATGGGCTCTGATG
>Ga0208089_1000340_pt1 | contig 12315 bp, 9 predicted proteins | sample LakMenEpi29Jun12_FD_150744 | JGI IMG/M metagenome (GOLD analysis project Ga0208089, IMG submission 150744) | Freshwater microbial communities from Lake Mendota, WI - 29JUN2012 deep hole epilimnion (SPAdes) | ecosystem: Environmental > Aquatic > Freshwater > Lake > Epilimnion/Euphotic zone ... | reverse complement strand
CTGATTTGCAATCTGTGGATACACAGACATTAAGTAATCTTTGGTAATCCAACCGAGATTAAGATTACCTAAATCTGTTCCACTGGATGTTTTAAAATTAAATGTTGGCATATTAGACTAATCCAGGTCCTTCTGGTCTTTCTGCAGGTGGAACAATCTCAATTTCATAAACTGCTTCAGCACTTTCGCAAGCATCAATCTCTGCAAGTTTTGCAAGTTCCCAATCAAATGCTTCTTGAACTTTCAAATCAATCTGTGAAATAATAGATTCCAAATCTGCTTTGGTAATTTCTACCCAAGTTCCATTATCAAACTTAAAATTGTATGGACCTTCATTACCAAGAAGTTTGGAAATAAATTCTAATCTACTTTCTCTACTTGTAGATACTGTAACTGCAGAATTATTAATAGTAACTCCAACTGTGGTATTTTCTCTTCTTTGTCTTTCTGGTTTTACACCTGATTTATATTCATTTTTGATTTGATCTAATGACTTATTATTAATTGGATAAACAAATTTAACTTCAACTGCAATATCATCTTCAATATCTTCAACGATTTCCCAATTAAAATTCCCAACATTGTGATATTTTGGATTGTGATCTGGGATTGTTTTTGTAGCAGGAACTAAATGGGTAAGACCATCAGAAAAATGAATTGGAACTTGCGAATAACTTTGCGTAGAAATTCTATCGTCCAACTCTAAATCTTCCAATTCAGAATTGATCATACGAACATTAAATCCAATAGGACCAAGTAATAATTGATTATCGTGTATAAGTGCGAATTCCATATTTACTTTTTTTAAATATTTATATTAATTATTTTAGTTATCATCGCCACCTCCTCCAGGTGGTGGTGGTGGTGGCGCTGGTGGTGGTGGTGGAGCCACACTTGATATAGTAGGATCAAATATATCAATTTGTTCTCCTGATGTTACTGCTGCTACGTTACCCGCAACAGAAACTTGTTTCCAGTTGGTTCCTCCTGCGAATGTTGTGACTGGAGTTGTTGTGCAATCAAATCCACTAGACTGAAATCTACCATTTCCTAAATTTCCACGATAATTACGTCCCCAAATCCATAAGGTTCCATCAGTCTTGATTGCTGATGTAAAACCTCCACAAGAAACTTGTTTCCAGTTGGTTCCTCCTGCGAATGTGGTGACTGGAGTGGATCTATTGGTTGTATTATTGATTCCTAATTCTGCAATAGCATTACGTCCCCAAACCCATAGAGTTCCGTCAGTCTTGATTGCTGCTGTAGAGTTGTCTCCACAACTCACTTGTTTCCAGTTGGTTCCTCCTGCAAATGTTGTGACTGGAGTGCATATACCAGTTTGACTTGTACTAGTTGTATTGTTTCCTAGTTGTCCATAAGCATTAAGTCCCCAAATCCATAGAGTTCCATCAGTCTTGATTGCTGCCATATGACCTCTTCCAACAGAAACTTGTTTCCAGTTGGTTCCTCCTGCAAATGTGGTGACTGGAGTGGATCTACTAAGTGCTGTAAACCCAGATTTTCCTTCATTGTTTCCTAGTTGTCCATTATAATTACGTCCCCAAACCCATAGAGTTCCATCAGTCTTGATTGCTGCCACAGAATCATTAGAACCACAAGAAACTTGTTTCCAGTTGGTTCCTCCTGCAAATGTAGTGACTGGAGTGGATCTAGCTACTCCGATTCCTACGCCAGGACGGCCGAGGTTGTTTCCTAGTTGTCCATCAATAGCACGTCCCCAAGTCCATAGAGTTCCATCAGTCTTGATTGCTGCCACGGAGGACCCCGCAGCAGAAACTTGTTTCCAGTTGGTTCCTCCTGCAAATGTGGTGACTGGAGTGGATCTACTGACTGATGTATTGCCTCCTAGTTGTGCATAACTATTAGATCCCCAAACCCATAGAGTTCCATCAGTCTTGATTGCTGCTGTATGTTGACCTGCAGCACTTACTTGTTTCCAGTTGGTTCCTCCTGCAAATGTAGTGACTGGATAAACACTACCACCATCATTTGAAGAAGTATTATTTCCTAACGCTCCAAAACTATTTGGTCCCCAAACAAACAATTTATCACCGATATATTGATCAATTAACCAATACTCTGTTACAAAATAGTTAAAAGTTTCTAAATCTCCCTCTGGGGATAAGAATTGGTTGGGCATATTAATTTATACTATCGTTGATAATAAATTTTTTTATTTATTTGATTATTTATACAAAATATTAAAGCAAATCAAAAGGAATTGATGGGAAATTTTCTTGAGTCCACAAGACCATAGTTTCAATATCAAAATTAATATCACAATCTTCATTAATAATACCAAAAGAAGAATCTACAGAATTTTTTTTATTTGTATCTGGGATAATACTACTCAAAGGAATTTCAATCCCCGGTTTAAATCCAATTTCTTTTACATAATATTCGGAAATAGAGAAATCTTCAACTTTTGGAATATTAAAGTGTTCACAAACACTATCTAAGGTTTTTCTTTTATTTGTAAAAAAATCATTACTTTTAATCCACAAAACATCTTCAACTTCCATTAGATATAATATTCTACTCATCCACATTGCTGTAATTTTTTTAATATCGGATTCCAAAGAATGTTCTTTAACTAATGGATGCAGACATTTGTTACCATAGAAATCAACTTGAGAGACTATTTTTTCAATTCTTTTTTTCTCTAAAGATAAAATTTTAATTAAATGATGAGTTAAATTTCTGTATAAAAATACTTTTTTCCCACGATAAAAATTAGAAAAAGAACAATATATACTTGGAAATTTAATTATACAATCAGATCTTTCATTCAAGATTTTATAAAATTCTTTTTTAGAATCTTCTTCTGTCAATATTGAATGCAACCAAGGAGGTTCTGAATAAACTTCTGAAGAAAATCTCAACAAAGTAGACATTAAAGTTGAACCACAATGCGATGTATGATAAATTTGATGAATATTATTCATTTTCAACATCCCATTCTTTTATTTTCCATTTATTTGAAAGTTCTGGATACATTGGTGAAGGTATCATACCAATAAAATAAGTAATTGCATACCTTCCAAAATTATTATTATAATCTTCTTGTCCTATATTTACTTTTTTGACAGAATGTTTTACATATGCTGGAGTAAGAATTATAGTATTGTGTTCACATTTAAAGTGATAGTTTCCATATTGTGGGAAATATAATTCTCCTCCCGTATATTTTTTTGGTTGTTTGTTGAAATAAGTAAATATTGCATAATTACTTCTATAATCAGTATGAGGTTTATAATACTCTCCATTAGCATAATATCTTGCTTTTACTAGACAGTGAGAATTTTCTAAATCCAATAAACTCAAAAATTGTGGAAATCTATCAACAAAAGAACTTATAAATTGATGATCAATTTTTTTTTTAAATAATTTAAAAATATTTGAATATGGTTGTTGGTTATAAAAATCGTTTAATCGTATTGCCTTATGATTCGTGAGAAAAACTACCTTATCATCTTTAACAGCAGATGCTCCATGAACATGTCCTGGAGGTAAAAACTTTTGCTCTTCTGTTATTGAATCAAGCACTTCCCAAATTAGTTTTAACTCTTCTTCATCATAAAAGTTTTCAGCAATTAAATGTGGAAATGGTTCTGTTAATATTGTAATTTTTTTATTCATTATCCGTACCAACCAACTAAAACTTCTCTTTCACCAGATATAAGTTGTGTTGCTCTATGAATCAAGTTTGAAGGAAAAACAACATAATCACCTTCATCTAATTTTTTTGAAAAAATTTCATTATCATATTTAATTTCCAATTTACATCCCTTATAATTATTTTTTGGTGTTAGGCAATAAATTATAGTTATTAATCTTTTTAAATTAGGATCAGAATTATCTAATACGTCAGTGTGCCAATCATAATGATGTCCAAAATTACAATATTTAGTATATTGCATATTAGTTTGCCAATCAGAAAGTTTAAATTTCCAATTATCTTGATTTATATTTTTTACAAGATTTTTTAGAAAAGAACTGATTATATTTTTTTTATCTTTAGAAATCCAAACAATTTCGCAATCTCTTTGTTCTTTTATAAATTTTTGTTTTGTACGTACATTAAATAACTTTGTTTTAATATTTTCATCATCAATATACTTCTTTATGGAAATAATTTGATTTATATCATTTCCATAAAATATTAAATTTTTTAAATCCGACATTTTATTGTTTTAACTTTCTCTCCAGTTCTTCAATACGAACTTGTTGTTCCTTGATTGCTTCAATCAATACACCAACGATGTTTCCATAAGATACTGATTTTGTTCCATCAGCACTCGTTTCTACAAGTTCTGGAAGAACCTTCTCAACTTCTTGAGCAATCAAACCAAGTGATGGTTTATTATTATCTATCCAATCAAATCTTACACCTTGAAGTTGTTTTGTAAGTTCAATTGAATTTTCTATTGGTTGAATATTTGTTTTTTGGGTCACATCAGAGAGTGATGTGAATTGTGTTGCTGAAAGATTTCCAGTTGATGGGTTGAATTGAAGTTTTGTTGATGATACATTTACTGTTGATACAGATCCAGAAGTTGCACTGGTAATAGGAATGTATCTGGTTGCGTTTGTTGAAGTATCATCAGTAAGTGTTAATCCTCCAGAAGCTGCTTGCCATGTAGGAGCACCGGCAGTTCCATTTGAAGTTAATACCTGACCTGCAGTACCATAATTAGCACCATTGAGACCAAATGCACCAGAACCATTAAATTGGGCTCTATTGTTTCCTGCACCATCAGATAAGAAGATATGGTTGGTGCAGCTGACAAATCCAGTTCCAGTAAATCCACCAATAACAACATTGCAACCACCAGTAATTAAACAACCTGAGTTGCATCCTAAAAAGACATTATTAGAACCAGACTGGTTGGACGTACCAGCATTAGGACCTAAAAAGATATTAGAAGATCCAGTGTATATAGAAGATCCTGCATTACATCCCAGGAAGAAGTTATTAGATGGAGGAGACTTAGTATCAATGTTTGTAGCAGAAGTGTTACAAGAGAGGAAGTTAGAAGTACAGCAAACAGTAATTGGACTTGCATTAAGTGTACTCCATGTAGGAGAAGCAGCACCATTGGAAGTTAATACTTGTCCAGCAGACCCAGCAGCAGTAATTGCCATTGCTGATGAAGTAGAATATACAACTCCACCATTAACTGCCGTTAATGAAGCATTAGTACCACCATCAGCAAGAGTTACATCAGTTCCACCAGATACATAAACAGTTCCACTAACATCTTGGAATGTTACGGTTCTTGATGCCCCTAGTGTTGTTGGTGTAAGAGAAAGATTGAAACTTGATGTTCCACCAGCACGTCCATTCAATGAAATGGAGTCTTGTGTTACAGCATTTCTTGCTGTAATAATGCCAGTAAATAAACCACCACCCTGAACTGTGAGTAACGATGTTGGATTAGTGGTTCCGACTCCAACAAAACCACTACTATTTACAGTAACATCATCAGCACCTCCACCATCTCTTCTAAGTCCTGATGGAGAATAAGAATCAAGGAATGCAAGTTGTCCTAGATACTGATTAAGTGGAACTTGAGATGCACCAATACCAATATCTGCCTGAGATACTAGGTTCCAGTATTGACCTGCATAAAGTTCTGTGATTGTTCCACCAACAGATAGAGTGGATGTTGGATTTGTTGAACCAATACCAACAGAACTACTAAAGTAACCACCACCAGTAACCTGAAGTGGTTGTGATGCTGTTCCTGTTGTAGAACCTGTCCCTATAACTAACGAGGTTCCAGTAGCAGGAATAACCCAACTATTACTGGAAAATTGGTAAGCAAGTCTATTTGAACCTTGTGATTGAATATTAATATTGCTATTATCGTTATGATTTAATACAAATCCATTACCACTTGATGATATTAATGTTCTGGTTCCAGCACCTCCAACTTCACTAATACCTAATGTTCCAGCAATTGCAACTTGTGTATTTGATGCTGGATTTGTATTACCAACTCCAAGATTGCCAGAAACATAACCACCACCAGTAACTTGAAGTGGTTGTGATGCGGTTCCTGTTGATGTTGCTGATCCTACTAAAACTGGTCCGTTTGTAAAAGTTGAGATGCCAGTAATTCTTAAACCTTGGCTGTCATCAATTACAGTAGTACCCGAAATCTTAATTGCCATCTACCGTCCTCGTATATACTAGGTAGTTTTTATTATTTAGTTCAAGCAAAAACTCTATAAGGATTTTGTGGTGTTACAGTATAACCACCAAGTTCTTCTGGAAGTTCTCCACTGGTAATAATGTTAATATGAAATCCTTCCTTCTTTGTTGGTTCTGTGACTACAACTGGGAAACCATCTTCACCAGTTGCATAAACACCATCATTATTGTAAATCTCACCAACAATATCAATATCACCAGGAACATCAGGAATGCGATAAACAACTCTTTCTGTTTCGTCTAAGTCAGTATAAGTTGTTTTGTATCCTACTTCTTCTAGTTTGGTTTCTGCTTCTTCTTGTGAAGCAAACTTAAGGAAATATGTGGTGTACGTCATAATGTTTTTTTGACTATTTAGTTAAGGTTTGTAATTGAGAGTTAGTAAGACGGACTGGGTAGTAGGAGAGTTGGGAGATGGTTCCGTTGAGTGGATTGAATGTTCCCCAAGATGCATTTCCAATTTTTAAACTATTAACTGTCGGTAAAGTGCAAGAAGTATCTGTTGTTGGAGTGGATGAATTGAAAGATCCTGCGGAATCATTTGTTTTATAAGAAATTGAAATTTTATTAAAACTTCCTGCTGTTATTGTTGAACTACCAACTGCAAACTGATTAACTCCACCATCAATCATATTAAATCCAATACCAGTTGATCCACTATCATTAACAACATACATACTTTCATTAAATGTTGAACTATCACCAATTGCCCATAATATCTGCCCAAAAGTAGGTGGATTTATATATAAAAATCTTCCAGAACAAGTAACATTACCTTCACTTTGATTATACCAACTACTGAAGTTTGTTCCAGTCATAGAAGCATTATCAGCACTTCTGGTGACTGTTGATGCTACTGTGGGGATGTAGGAGGTTGCAAATGCTCCGGTTTCTAATTGAGCACCCCATATTGCAATTTGTGCTGTATTATTTTGATCAGCAAGAAAAAACATACTGACTCCCGTTTGTGCTGTAACATTTGTAAATGTTGTGCTAAATCTCTTCCATTCAGTTGTTAAATTGCTGTTAAAAGCAACGTTTGATCTTGTAAGGGCAGTTCCATTGTGAAATGATGCAGAAATTATATTTCCTGCAGTTGGAACACTTCCACTAATTAATTTTGCCCAGACAGAACAAGTATAAGTTGTATTTGCATTTAAATTGACTCCCTGACTTACAAATATGTTTGCTTGACTTCCATCACCAGAAAAATAAACTGCAGTATTTGTTCCATCTGGTGCTGTTGTAACTCCAATTCTTGTAGTATTTACACCTTTGCCCCAAGGAGAAACTAAATTATCGGGAGTTGTTGATTGCAATAATATGTTAGTCCTACTCTCTTCAATCAACAAACCTAAACACTCACCAGTTGTTGCATTAAAATCAAATCTTGGAGTATCAGTCGCAGCACTCTTAATCAATCCATCACCACCAGTATAAGTCGCAGAAGAACTACGAGTGAATGTAATGCGTGGATCTAACTTCTGCGAACGTGCAAAGTTTAGATTTAAAGAAGGACGAGTACTTGGAAAGTTTTGTGATATTGACATTTTACTTCGTGAGGTTTTGAAGTTGGGAGTTTGTGAGACGTTTTGGGTAGTAGAGAAGTTGGGAGATGGTTCCGTTAATGTAATTACCACCACCAGAATTTCCAATATCAATAATTGTATGAGTAATGGGTAAAATTACTGATGTGTCAGTTTGAACTGTTCCTCCATTTTGAGAAAATGCAAAATCATTTGTTTTAATGGCACTTATAAGTTTTACTCTACTACCTTGAGAAATTGTAGTTCCGGATTGAATTAATGTGGCATCAAAACTAGTTCCATTGTAATTAATTGTTCCTCCTGTATTTACTGACTCCCACCATCCATGCCAAGTATTTGCGGATCCAGTACCACGAAGATAAAATGCAATTCTATTCATTACACCACTGATTGGTGCTCCATCATATTTTATGTTAGTTAAGATAGTTCCTTCTGTTTGATTATACCAACTACTGAAGTTAGTTCCAGTCATAGAAGCATTATCGGCACTTCTGGTGACTGTTGATGCTACTGTGGGGATGTAGGAGGTTGGGAATGCTCCTGCTTCTAGTTGAGCACCCCAGATATAGATACCTGATGTTCCGTCACCTGCAAAAGATGAACTTGGACTTACTGCAGTTGTAACATTAATTCTAGATATATCATTTGATAGAGCACCGGATACTACAATAGAACATCTATACCATCCATTACCGACATTTTGTATTGAACCAACCGATCCAGCTGATGATGAGGATACTTCACCAGTTGATAAATCAAAAGATGATCCTATACTTCCTATCCTTAATCCAACAAAGTTATACCCACCAGATTTTGCATAAACACTGAACACTTGTGTGGTTGTTGAACTTGTTGGGGATTGATCCAGTCTATGTTGAGCATTAGTAGTATTGGGTAAGAGTAAATCTGCATTATTACTTCCATCTGGTGCAGTCGTTGCTGATGTGTTTGTTGTAATTCCTGCATTTACTTTACTCCAAACAGCATTATCAAACTGTTCACTATAAGTAACCAAATTAGTTCTACTTTCTTCAATCAACAACCCTAAACTTTCAACATTACTTCCATTATAAGAATGTTCAAATCTTGGAGAATTTGCTGGTGCTGTTACAACCAATCCATTACGATCCAGATAAGTTCCACTGCTACTTCTTGTGAAAGTAATGCGTGAATCTAATTTTTCTGCACCAGCAAAGTTTAAAGATAAACTTGGTCCTTCATCTGGGAAGTTTTGACTTACACTCATTCTCCAATCCTATCCTTAAGAGTATTTATTTCTGCTTTAAGTTCTTTGATTTCTGTTTGAAGGGCAGCAATTTGAGTACCTTGCTCCTTGACAGCTTCAATTAGAACACCAATCAAACCGTTATAATTGACGGACTTGTAATCCTCACCAGTTTGAACAAGTTGTGGTAAATGCTCTTCAATTTGTTGAGCAATCACACCAACGGTTTCTTGTCCATTTGACTTCCAGGTGAAGTGTACACCTTCAAGTTTGGAAACAAGTTCAGAGGCACCTTCAACTGGTCTGATATTTTCCTTAAGGTTTCTATCAGATGTTGAGTTGAAGTCTGTTGCTGTGCAAACTCCACTCAGAGTTAATGAAGTACCCGTAGCAGCACCAATATTAGGTGTTGTTAATGTTGGAGATGTTAAAGTTTTGTTGGTTAATGTATCTGTTGAAGACACAGTAACGACATTAACACCTTCAATTGCGACTACACCAGCAGAAACTCTGGAAATTGTAGTATCTGTTGCGTGACCAAGTTCAATAGAACCTACACCTAATGCAGTTGAAGTAGATGCTGTTAATCCACTGATTGGTAATCCAGTACAATTAGTAAGAGTACCAGAACTTGGAGTTCCTAATACTGGAGTGACTAATGTAGGACTTGTTGCGAATACATTAGCACCAGTACCAGTTTCATCAGTAAGTGCTGTTGCTAATTGTGCTGATGTAAAGGAACCTAATGATGTTGTGGTGTTATTAGATGTAATAGCACCAGTTAGATTTGGTATATTTGTAGTTGAGGTTGCGGTTCCAGTAAGAGCACCTACAAAACTTGATGCTGTAACAATACCAGAAGCATTAATGTTAGTTGCACTCAATGAAGAAATTGTAGAAACTCCGGAGGAATTGATATTACCCGTTACGTTACCAGTTAAGTTTCCTACAAATCCACTAGTTGCAGTGATAATACCACTTGCATTAATATTTCTAACAACTGCTAAATCATTTTCAGTAAACTGAACTGAACCAGCAGCAAGACGAGTTCCTGTTGGGAATTGAGTGCTTCCAATACCAACAGCATAGTTAATTAACCAAGCATCAGTTCCAAGTCCAGCAAAAGTACCTTCCTTAAACCACATAATTTTCTTATATGTGGCAGGTGCAGTTTCAATACCAGAAACAACAAGATTAACTAATGGAGTACCTTCTGTTGATGCAAGAGCAACACCACCGTGATTAGCAGTATTATCGTTTGAAGAATCATTACCACTTAAATCAGTCCTATACCCAAGAATAATATCAGGATCACTAACTACTAATTCTTGAACATTAATGAATGCAGTTGTTCCACCAAGAGTAATATTCCCTGTTACATTTAAATTACGATTAACTTGAAGATCTCTTGTAATCGTTAAATCTTGTGGAGCAATTAAATTTGTTGGAAGACTTAGAATTGGTGTTGAACTTTCACCAGTTCCAGAAGTAACTGTAATTTGATTAGAAGTTCCAGTAATATCTCTTACATAATCACCAGTGGTATCAGTACCAAGTCCAACTGAATTTGGTTGAATTGTTGCTGCTAATGAGACATTACCAGAACCATCAAAACTAATTGCGGAGGCAACAACGTCACCAGTGATTTCAAATGTTCTTGCATTTTGAAGTGTTGTTGCAACACCAGCAGTCGTTGCATAAGTCGCACTTGAGGCATTACCAGAGAAACTTGATGCTGTAATTACACCAGTAACATTTAAATCTGTATTAATTCCAACCCCGCCATTAATTGTAACTCTTGGTGTGACTCCATTACCAGCATATAACTTTAAAGATCCTGCATCAAGTGCAATCTTTGTATTTGTACTATTATCAGTATTTCTTCTAATTGTATCTACATAGATATCATTAGAAATTCTTGTATCACCAATAACGTGAAGTGCTGATATTGGATTTGTGGTTCCGATACCAACATTCCCACCATATGAATTTAGTGTGATATCTTTCTTTACAGTATTTGCGAGATTGTATGCTTCAAGAGAAATATTAGATCCACCATTATCATCATATATGGCAAGATATGCATCGGCAGAGTTTCCACCTAGTAATGTCTGCCCCTTTACTTGTAATTTATATGTTGAATTTGTGGTTCCAATACCAATAGAACCAGAAACATAAGCACCACCAGTTACTTGAAGTGATTGTGACTCAGTTCCTGTTGAAGTTCCAGAACCAATTAATACTGGTCCATTAGTGAATGTAGAAATTCCAGTTACTTGAAGTTGTGTGACGGAACTAATACCACCAATAACTGATGTTGATACACCTGCAAGAATTGCGTAAGTTGCAACTGAAGCTGTCGTAGCAGTTCCAGTAAAAGATCCTTCAAATGTTGTTGCCTGAATAGTTGCAAATGTACTTACTCCAGATGTTATATTAATATTTGATGTAATTAAATCAGGTAATCTGGCATCGTCTATAGTTCCTGTTGTTATATTAGCAGCATTTGAAAGATTTGTTGCAGTCGTAGCAGTACCAGTTAAATCTCCTACAAATCCGCTGGTAGCAGTTACAATACCTGATGCAACAACACTCGTAAGAGAAATGTTATCATCAAGATTAATAGTAACTGTATTAGATGCAGCAGATGAGGTTAGGTTGGTTCCACCAGAAATTGATAAAGATTCACTACCCAGATTAATGATTTCGGAACCAGAATCACCAGTAACAGTTAATGCAGTTGCAACATTAACAGATCCAGCAGTAGTTAAACGTCCTCTTGAATCAACAGTGAATGTAGGAATTGCAGAAGCAGAACCATATGAACCAGCAGCAACACCAGTTGTTGAAAGTCCAAGAGTTACCGCAGCAGTTTCTGTTCCAGAATTACTAACTACAATATCTGAAGAACCAGAGTCAGCAATTGTAGCAACATAATCACCAGTTGTGTCTGTTCCGAGTCCGACTGAATTTGGTTGAATAGTAGCTGCAATTGAGACATTTGAAGTGCCATTAAATGAAACTTCACCAACTACGTCACCAGTTAAACTAATTGTTCTTGCTGTTTGGAGTTGTACAGCATTTGTTGCAGTTGTTGCTGTGCCCGTTACATCTCCAATAACATTACCGGTTACATTGCCAGTAACGTTTCCTGAGAAACCACCAGAAGCAGTTACAATACCTGTAGAATTTACATTACCAACATCAAGTTTGATGAGAGTTCCAACGGAAGTTAGTGAAGAATTAATAATTTCTGTTCCTAATCCAGTTGCAGAAAGAACTTCAGTACCATTAACTTTGTAAAC
>Ga0208089_1000338_pt1 | contig 12357 bp, 10 predicted proteins | sample LakMenEpi29Jun12_FD_150744 | JGI IMG/M metagenome (GOLD analysis project Ga0208089, IMG submission 150744) | Freshwater microbial communities from Lake Mendota, WI - 29JUN2012 deep hole epilimnion (SPAdes) | ecosystem: Environmental > Aquatic > Freshwater > Lake > Epilimnion/Euphotic zone ... | reverse complement strand
TATTATTTACTAGGCCTTTATCAATTAACCCCGTATCCATTAACAGTGAATTTCATCATGACTACTAGCCAAATAAAAACCCATGCTTACGCACTTCTTTTTAGTTTAACCGCCCTAGTTCTCAGCCCCCTCGCGCAAGCCGCGGGTGCACAAATACCTGCGGCACCTGATTTGGCAGTGAATGCCTATTTGCTAAAAGATTTTAATAGCGGCCATGTGTTGGCAGCCAAAAATAATAGTGCGCGTATCGAGCCGGCTTCCTTGACTAAAATCATGACCGCTTATTTGACTTTTAAGGCGCTAAAAAGCAAGCACTTGTCTTTGCAGCAAAATTTAGCGGTGAGTGAATTGGCCTGGAAAGTGGAAGGCTCAAAAATGTTTATTGAGCCTAATCGCCCGGTTACCGTGGACGAGTTATTGCATGGCATGATCATTCAGTCTGGTAACGATGCATCGATTGCCTTGGCCGAGGGCATCGCCAGTTCCGAAGTGCAGTTTGCCGACATGATGAACCAAGAAGCACAACGTTTAGGCATGAAAAACACCCATTACATGAACGCGACCGGCTTGCCTGATGCGCAGCATTACACCACGGCAGACGATTTAGCGATCTTGGCCACTGCCTTAATCCACGATTTTCCGGATCAATACCAACGCTTGTATTCCGTGAAAGAATACACCTACAACAACATTACTCAGCCTAATCGCAACCGCTTGTTGTGGGCAGATGCGAGTGTGGATGGCATGAAAACCGGCCACACCGAATCGGCTGGCTACTGCTTAATTTCTTCAGCTAAACGCGATGGCATACGCCGTATTTCGGTTTTGCTGGGTGCCGCCAGCGATGCCGCGCGTGCTGCCGAAAGCCAAAAATTATTGAACTATGGCTTTCAGTTTTTTGATTCTAAATTGCTCTATAAGCAAGGTCAGGCAATTAAGTCCTTGCGCGTTTGGAAGGGTAAGGAAAATCAAGTGAATTTAACGGTGGCCGAAGATTTGTACGTGACGGTGGCCAAAGGCGAACACGCCAAAATTCAAGCGCAGGTGACCAGTCAACCGCGCTTGGTGGCGCCCATTGCTAAAGGCCAAGTCATAGGCCGTGTGCAATTTACCTTAAACGGTAAAGTGGTGTCTGAGCGTCCGCTGGTTGCAGCAAAAAATATAGAAGCCGCTGGTGTGTTTGGCCGTATTTGGGACAGCCTGTTATTGCTAGCGCAATAAACCTACTGGCAGACTAACACCATGGCGGATCTCGATACCAGCAAGCCGGCTTTAATTGATTTTCCTTGTGACTTTCCAATTAAGGTCATGGGGGAAATGCAAGACGGCTTTGCCGATACCATCATAGGCTTGATTCAGACTGTGCAACCGACCTTTACTGCGGCCAATATTGAAATGCGCGCCAGTTCCGGTGGCAAGTACATCAGCCTAACTTGCCATGTGTACGTAGCCTCGCAAGATCAATTGGACGCGGTTTACCGTTTAATCAGCGCCCACCCATTGGTGAAATTTTCACTTTAAGCCATCCCGTTGCAGCACGCCGCAGCCATGTCCGCCAGTTCGTCTAAGCCTGCCATTTTGGTGCGCCATTTAGGCCGCACCGATTACACCCAAACCTGGCTGGCCATGCAGCAGTTTAATGCCGATCGCACGCCCAGCACGGCCGATGAAGTTTGGGTGACCGAGCATTTTCCGGTTTACACCTTGGGCCTGAATCGCCAAGGCGTGCGTTTGCCAAATGCCAGTGACATTCCATTGGTCATGACCGATAGAGGCGGCAAGATTACCTACCACGGACCAGGACAACTCATCATTTACCCCTTGTTGGATTTAAAACGCCATGGCTTAAGCGTGCGCAAGTTGGTAAGTGTATTGGAAAACAGCGTGATTGCTTGGTTGGCTGAATACGGCGTGCAAGCCCAAGCTAAATCCAATGCACCTGGGGTTTACGTGCAAGAGGCTAAAATAGCCGCCTTGGGTTTACGCATCAAAAATAATGGCAGTTACCATGGACTGAGTGTCAATGTGGCCATGGACTTAAGCCCGTTTGGCGCGATAGACCCATGCGGTTACGCTGGCTTGGCCGTGACGCAAACCCAAGACTTAGGTTTACCGCTGACCTTATCGCAAGCCGCTGAACAATTAACGGCTAAGCTAGTTAAGCAATTGGAGCATGGAATAGCACATGACTGAATCGATTCTGCCTAAAACAAAAATTGCCGGTGTAAAAGAACGGGATGCGGCCAAGACCTCGCGCATTCCAATTAAGATTATTCCGCAGCCGGTGCAGCGTAAACCGGACTGGATACGCATGAAGATGCCGGATAGCCAGCGCTACCAGGAAATCAAAAAAATCCTGCGCGACAACCAATTGCACACGGTCTGCGAAGAGGCCAGTTGCCCAAACATAGGCGAATGCTTCAGTGGTGGCACGGCTACCTTCATGATCTTGGGGGACATTTGCACGCGCCGTTGCCCATTTTGCGACGTCGCTCATGGTAAGCCCCTGCCGCCGGATGCCAATGAACCGGAAAACTTAGCCCGCACCATCGCGCAAATGCGTTTGAAGTACGTGGTGATTACTTCGGTGGACAGAGACGATTTGAAAGACGGTGGCGCCCAGCATTTTGTCGACTGCATACGGGCTGTGCGTGCTCAGTCGCCAACCATTAAAATCGAAATATTAGTGCCGGATTTCAGGGGACGCTTGGACGTGGCCATGGCGATTTTGAATCAAGCGCCACCGGATGTCATGAATCACAATTTAGAGACCGTGCCACGTTTGTATAAGCAAGCCAGACCCGGCTCGGATTACCAAAATTCGCTGACTTTATTGAAAACCTTTGGTGAAATGTACCCGCACATTCCTACTAAGTCGGGCTTGATGCTGGGCCTAGGTGAGACCGATGAAGAAATTCTGGCCGTCATGCAAGATCTGCGTGATCACCAAGTGAGCATGCTGACTTTGGGTCAGTATTTGCAACCCAGCGTGCACCATTTGCCGGTCATGCGCTACGTGGAGCCGGCTATTTTTGAGCAATTAAAAGAAAAAGCGCAAGCCATGGGCTTTAATAACACAGCCAGTGGCCCCATGGTAAGAAGCAGCTACCACGCGGATGCGCAAGCGCAGTTAGCTTAGCCCGCGCTTTAGGGTATATTTGCGTAAAACGGAACAAAGGTCATTATGGTCCCCCATCTCACGACAGCATTGAACGGCCCACTCTTATCGCTAGAAAAAAGCATGCTGGATGCCATGCCGAAAATTGAGCACTGGTTTCGCTGCCAGTGGCTGGAATACGGTTCGCCATTTTATGCCAGCGTGGATTTACGCAATTCTGGGTTTAAGTTGGCGCCGGTGGACACCAATTTGTTTCCCGGCGGCTTCAATAACCTCAATCGCGATTTTCTGCCTTTAAGCGTGCAAGCGGCCATGGTCGCCGTGGAGAAAGTCTGCCCAGAAGCCCACCGTTTATTGATTATTCCTGAAAACCACACGCGCAATACCTATTACTTACGCAACGTGGTCGAGTTAGTGCATATCATGAAGCAGGCTGGATTGGATGTGCGGGTTGGCTCCATCTCGCCGGAGATCACTCAGCCTACTAGCTTGGAAACCCATGATGGCCATCTGTTATTGCTAGAACCAGTGGTGCGTGTAGGCAATCGGATTAAGTTAATCAACCCCGAATTGGGCGATTTTGATAGCTGTGCCATATTACTCAATAACGATTTATCCGGTGGCATCCCAGACATCCTCAAAAACTTAGAACAAAACCTCATTCCGCCATTGCATGCCGGTTGGAGTACGCGTCGTAAATCGCAGCATTTTAGTGCCTATAACCGCGTGGCTAAGGAATTTGCTGATTTACTTAGTATCGATGAATGGCTGATTAATCCCTACTTTGAAACCTGCGGTGAAATCGATTTTAATGCGCGCACCGGTGAGGATTGCCTCGCCTTTAAGGTAGAGCAATTGCTGGATAAAATTAAACTTAAATACGCCCAGTACGGTGTGACGCAAACGCCATTTGTGATCGTGAAAGCCGATGCCGGCACTTATGGCATGGGCATCATGACGGTGAAATCACCGGATGAAGTGCGCGATTTAAACCGTAAAACCCGCAATAAAATGGCGGTGGTGAAAGACGGTTTGCAAGTCTCGGAAGTGATCATACAAGAGGGCGTGTACACCTTTGAAAGCATAGACCAGGCAGTGGCCGAACCGGTGGTGTACATGATGGACCATTTTGTCATAGGCGGATTTTATCGGGTGCATACCGGCCGCGGCGTAGACGAAAACCTCAATGCCCCGGGCTCGCAATTCGTGCCTTTGGCCTTTGAAAAACCCTGCACCATGCCAGATTGCGCGGATAGCCCGGATGCGGCACCTAACCGTTTTTATGCCTACGGCGTGGTGGCTAGGCTGGCCTTGTTAGCCGCCGCCATTGAATTGCAAGAGCAAGATCCCCTTAATCAATAGGCCCAGCCATTATGAAGCTTGCGTTTATATTGGATCCATTGGATCAGCTAAAAACCGCCAAAGACAGTAGCTTGGCCATCATGCACGAGGCGCTTAGTCGCGGCCACCAAGTCTTCGTTAGCCTGCAGCACGATTTATTTTTGCGTCATGGGCAGGCCAAACTGGTCGCCAAACCCTGGGCATTTAATGGTAATACGGCAGTCGTGGGCGAAAGCCAAGAAAGCCTGCCCACTGCTTTTGATGCCGTCATTATGCGTAAAGACCCGCCGTTTGATAACGAGTATTTATACAGTACTTACTTATTGGAAATCGCCGCCAATCAAGGGGCTAAGGTCTATAACAACCCAAGCGCCATGCGCAATTGGAATGAAAAATTGTCGGTAACCCGATTCATTGACTTGGCGCCGGCCAGCTTGGTCACCGCCAGCAATGGCCTGCTGCGTGAGTTTTTGCAGGAGCAACAAGACATCGTGGTGAAACCATTGGATGGCATGGGCGGTAGCAGCGTATTCAGGTTAAAAACCAAGGACCCCAATTTAGGCGTGATATTGGAAACCATCACCGATTTTGGCCGCCGTACCATCATGGCACAACGCTATTTGCCAGAAATTTCACAAGGCGATAAGCGCATCATCATCATAGACGGCGAGCCCTTACCTTATGCCTTAGCCCGCATTCCCATGGCGGGCGAAACGCGCGGCAATTTGGCGGCAGGGGGCACAGGTGTGGCCCAAGCCTTAAGCAAACGGGATTTAAGCATAGCGCATACGGTGGGCCCAGTTTTAAAACAAGCCGGCTTGTTTTTTGTGGGATTAGACGTCATAGGCGAGTACTTAACCGAAATTAACGTCACCAGCCCCACCGGCATGGTGGAAATTGCCCAGCAAACTGATTGCCGGCCAGCCGCCGTGTTCATGGATGCCTTAGAGCGGCAGACCTAGCATGCGCTATTTAGCCTTGCTGTTAAGCCTGTTGCTCTGCGGCTGTTTTAAGGCGCCGCTTTACCATAGCCAAAGCTATGTGTTTGGCACCTTAGTCGATATCAGCATTTACGGTGAGACCGATGAGCGGGCAGCGATGCTGGCCAATCACCTGCAGCAGGACTTGCAAAATTTACACCGTAGCTTGCACGCATGGAAGCCCGCGTCGGCCGATCAATTAAGTGAACTGGGGCAAGTAAATGCCGCCTTTGCGCAAGGGCGCAGCTTGACCGTGGCGCCCAACATAGCGGCCATGCTAGTGGAAGCCCAGCAATTATCTAGTCTATCGGACGGCTTGTTTAATCCGGCTCTAGGCCATTTAATTGGCACTTGGGGATTCCAGCGGGATGAATTTAGTGCCCAACCTATTGCCACGCTAGCCATTGAAAAATGGCGGGATGCTAAGCCCAGCATGGCAGACATCGTCATAGAGGGCGAGCGCATACGCAGCAACAATAGCGCAGTGAAATTGGATTTAGGCGGCTACGCCAAAGGCTATGCCTTGGATAAGGCGGTGGCTTATTTGCGCCAGCAAGGCGTGCGGCATGCCTTGATTAATATAGGCGGCAATATCATCGCCATGGGTCAGCACGGCGATCAGCCTTGGCGAGTTGGCATACAGCACCCGCGTCTGCCCAATGCCATGGCCACCTTGGATTTGCCTGATGGTTGGGCGATAGGCACGTCGGGGGATTACCAGCGCTACTTTATGTTAGACGGCCAACGCTATTGCCATATTATTGATCCGCGCACGGCCTACCCCGCCAAGCACATGCAATCGGTCACCGTGTTGGTGCCACCGCAAGCAGTTGGCAAGGCGGGCGCAGGGGTGCTGTCGGACGTCGCTAGCAAACCCTTATTCATAGCCGGGGTAACGCAGAGCGAGCACTATGCGCAAGTTTTTGCTATTCAAGATTACCTATTAATCGACGATAACGCTGCGGCTTATGTCAGCAGCAGCCTAGCCAAAAAACTGCATTGGTTGGCCAAGCCAGCTAAGCTCACCAACATAAGCCAGCATGCTCAACCTTAAATCCTTACATAAGCAATTATTGCTAGGCGATTGGCTGGTGTTGTTGCTGGCGGCGCTGTTGGTTTGTCTGTCTTTCCTGAGCTTGTGGCAGAACGCGCCAGCCGCCAAAGTGCAGATTAGCGTGGCCGATAAAGTTTACGCCACTTACAGTCTTAACCAAGCACGCGAGATTCATGTGCGTGGCCCTTTGGGTGACGCGGTGATCCAGATTGCTAAGGGCAAAGCGCGCTTTGCCAAATCGCCTTGCAGCAGCCAATATTGCGTGCATCAAGGCTGGCTGAGTAAAGCCGGTCAAGTGGCCATATGCATTCCCAATCAAATCAGTTTGGCGCTAGTGGGCGAGGCCAAACTCTATGACACGCTTAATTATTAGGATGCCTTAGAACGTGCTAAAGCATTTTGAACCCAGCCTAGAGGATCACCGCATCGCCAAGCTAGCGGCGTTTGCCATAGCTTTGCACATGCTAGAAGCGGTTGTGCCATCGCCCTTACCTGGCGTTAAGCCTGGCATTGCTAACATTGTGACTTTGTACGTGATGTATCAATACGGTTTTGCCACGGCGGCCTGGGTCAGTCTATTGCGGGTGCTGGCCAGTAGCTTGCTATTAGGCCAGTTTTTATCGCCCGGTTTTGCCTTGAGTTTGGCCGGTGCCGGTTTAAGTTTGGCGAGCCTGTATGCCGCCATGCACTTGCCTAAAAGATGGTTTGGCCCGGTTAGCTTAAGTGTCTTAGCGGCCTTTGCCCACATTGCCGGACAATTACTGGTGGTGCGCTTTTGGCTGATACCGCACGCCGGTGTGGCTTATTTAGTGCCGGTGTTTGCTGTCGCGGCGCTGTTCTTCGGCACCATCAATGGGCTGATCACGGCGCAATTACTCAAGCGCTAAAGCGCCTTAACGGATCAACTCGCGCCAACTTGCGCGTTTTCCTGAGAATACCGAGCCACTATTAAACGGTGCATTGGGGTCAATTTTTGGCGTGGGTGATTGGCCGCCCGTATAAGACAATTTTGGGGTACCGGCGATGTAAAGTATATTGATACCCACAGGAGATGAACTTGTCATGGTGCTAATGAGGGTGTTGCCGGGGTTGGCAACGATGCCACCGGTTTTGGCATTGATGTAGTTTAGCCAACCGTAGCCACCGGCACTGCAGGTCGTTGATGATGGCACCATGGTGGGCACCACCAGTGTGCCCGATGCCAGTTTTGCTGGCACCACTTGCCGCTCGCCATTATCAAGCAAGTCAATATACCAACCATTTCCAGAAGTAAAAGCCAAATCGCCTCTCGTCGCCGTTCGAGTCGTGCCTGATGCAGTCATTGATCTAGGTTCTAAATTAGCTCGGCTAATCAACCTAGAGCCATCTTTAATGGCATACAGTGTTTGAGTTTGTAGTCGTGGCTTAGTCGTTGTTGATGATGGGGATGGTATGGGAGGTAAATCACTCTCTTCTAAATATTTTCCCGTGCCTATGAATACCACCGTTTGGCCACTTATTTTACCCAACTCTGGCCGAGCAGTAATCGCTTGGGCTATTCCGCTAGGATCTTTTAAAGTAGCCAGCAAAAAAGGATTGGTATCGCTATTCACACTGTCGATTTTAAAGCGCCAGAGATTGCCTAGCAAATCCCCACCGTAAACGAAATCGGCTTGATTATTTTCGCTGGGTCGCGCCACAAAGGCGCTAATTTTTGATAAGCCACTTGGTTCAGTTGAGGTGCCCACCCTAGTTGAAATTTTACGTATTATCGCCCCTGTGTTTGGATTCACAACGTAGAGGTAGCCTGCCCCCGTGTTGTTATAGCCAGAGGTGAGCAGTACCACCCACGTGCCATCGCTTTGTTTGGTAATGACTGGATTGCCAAAACTGAAGCCCATGTCCGGGTCGTCATTGGTGTCAAATTCCCATAACAAAAGTGGTTGATCATTGGTTATATCCAAGGCGTAATAGGCTTTGCCGCCTTCATTAAGTCCGCCAACCAATATGGTTTTCCAATTACTAACACTGTTGCATGGTGCGAAGCATACATCTGAAACGGTGGTGCTGCCATTCACAAAGTTTTTATGCCTAGTGGAGTAGTTTTTGTCGGCTAGGTGCCAAAGCTTTGGTATCAAAATGCTGGGAATATAAGCCCAACGCTCTGTACCATCGATGGCATTAAATGCGTGCAACATGCCATCGTTGGCGCCAACGTAGACGCTTTTAGTGCGGCCCGCTTGCGCTCTCTTAAATTCACCGTAGCTGGCATCTAAATAATTAAAGTTTGGGGCAGCCACATAAACTGCCGCTGATTCCGTGATATCACCTAAGGTTGTTAAACGGTTGCGAAATGCATTGTTGACTGGGTTAAATGGGCTGCGTAGGTAGTTAACTAAATTGCTTTCTGTGGCGTTTGATTGATCGATGACGCTAAGTGAGTTCCATTGGCTAAGGTTAGCACTCAAAAAAGGGCTTTTAAAGTTGGTTTTTTGTGACTCGCTTAGATTGCTATAAACGAACTCTTTAAGCGTATTTGAGACGTTTGTATAGATCCTTCTTGGGACGCCATTATTCGTTGGAAATTGACCGGTGCACCCGCCTGCTATTTCCATGTCGGCGGTAAACAGGCTAGTGCCGGATGGTGCGCAGTAAACGCGTTTGGCATTGTTATCATTAGGCTTAGTGGTTTGTATATTGGGCGTTAGGCAAACCTCAGCTTCTATGCTCTCAACGCACCAGTCCGCAGTTTTACTGGTGTTGCCAGTCACCGTATCTATGCTGCGTGCTTCCAAATTACCTGTCCATTTCATGGAGGTATAGCTACCCACATACGCCGTGTTGTTGCCTAGTACAGGGCTAAGTGTACTGGTAGCTGCTGCGCCGCCGGCGTTCGCTCTGGCATAAATTTCATCCAGCGCCGCGGTCAGGCTTTCTTGCAGTTGTTTCGGATTTTGTGCACTAAAGTAAGAGCCGTCCCCATTCACTGCAGCATGCCATAGGTCATCCACCCGCTCTGGGCAGTAGTCACTAGGACAGCCAGTGGGCCATTTTAAAATACCTTGTTTTAAATTGTAAAAATCCCCGGATAGGGCTGTTTTATAATCATCTTGGTAGATTAAAGTACCATTGATACCTAGGCCCACGGTAAATGTCGTCATATTTTGTTTAGTCGCCTCAGACCCACATAGGTCTCCATCCGCACCTGCACAATTGCCTAATGCTGCGCTTCGTAAATCGGTGTCGGCATAATATTTAGCCACATCGGCCAATGAATTTTCAAATACAGCGCCTTCACGCTTTGGGAGTGGGACTGTTAGCCCAGCATCCATGTTGCCAACGGCTATGGGATTGCCTCTTCCATCGACGCCTAGGCCATAAGACCCAAATTTACCTATTTCATCTTCTGTATTCCAAGAACCATCAGTAGATAAAATTGCAAAGTTGGCTTGGCAGGCATTTTGAATGGGATCAAAAGTTTGACCATCGAGTTTTTTTGCAAAATAGCGTCCAACATGCGAGAGGGAGGCTCGCAGGGGTGTGCGGTAGTATTTGTCGGTGTAAACATCATCTTGCCACGATTGTTTTAGTGAAGGACGACCCGCAAACAGGCGGTCATAAAACGCTTCTTTTTGCGTTACATCAAAGGCTCTTATGTTTAAAAACTTATTTGGTTTTGTAACCGGTGCGCTGTGATGAGTCTCATTTAAGGAATCATTGTTGATGACGTTGTACCCAACCCTAAAATTATCATCAATGTTAGCAAAGGCCAAGCTGGTGGATGTTTTCATGGTTTGTATACGGGTCTGGTAATACGTCCACCAGTTGGCGTAATTGGTCATTTCTTGGTTATAAGTACAGCTGCTGCCAGGGCAGTCAGTACGTTGTTTTGCTTTTGGGTAGCTGTTGTTCGTGCTCACTATGTTTACTTGCTGCAAACTGCCCGGTACGGTCCCATTTCGGCTTGGGTAGCGGGCAAAAGCTGCTCTAAAATTCCCTGCAACCGTGGCTTGGCAGGTGTTATCTGGGGGTGAGGCAGCAGAAGTGGCTCGGCTTAGTCCGTTGCAAAAACGCACGTACGCTGGGTAAGGATGGGAAGTGCTGGGGTTGCTTTGGACTACACAGTTTGTTAAATGCACATCGGTACAATATTCACCAGGCGTCATGATTGTGTAAGACGCGACGCCTGCGCTGGTTAAATTGGTTGTGCCTTTTATGACGTCGTATGCGTCATCTTTAACTCTGGTATAGCTTGTAATGCTGGGCCAGTCATCGCCATTTGCGAATTTTGCTGGAAAGTAGCGAAACTTTGGGTTGTAATAAAGCGTGTTGAAATCGCTGCTTCTGAATACAGGATCAGCACTTGTACAGGCCTCACCTCCACAAATAGCCGCTTTGCCTGCCCATTCTGGCATGTAGGTATAAAGCATGCTGGCCGAATCATCCAAAATAAACATAATATTCGGTTTAGCTGCTTCCGATGTTCTGCCAGACAAAGGCTCGGTCGCCAAATTCAATGCAGCCTGCGCGCCGATAGGAAGCATAAGTGCGGCAAGGCAATTGACTAAAATGTATCGAATTAACAATGGCTGCATACTCTGTCCTAATAAACAAAAACTTGGCTGTAGCTGACGGTATTTTTGGGCCCCGTTACCTTAGTGGTGATGCGGTATAACAATGCGCCAGTTGGTTCGCCTAAACAGGGGTTGGATAAATCGCAATGGCTTTTGGAGTTTTCGTCTTCACCGGCTGGGCCATATAAACAATGCCTGGTGTTGGCGGCACCGGTATTTTTGCACATGCGTTCTATAACGTAACGAATTGTGTTGCCGCTGCTATCTAAACCGGCAGTGATGTTGGCACCGGTGGCTGGTTTTGCATTGCTGCCATCGGCTAAAGTCTTTGCATCATCTGAGTATCTGGCGAAATAGCCGCTGCTAAGATTGTTGTTGTCTAAATCGGACTGGCGGCCTAACCAAGTTAGGCCGGTTTCCACGCCGCTATCGGCGGAAATCAGAGCGCTTTGTTTGAAGCTTAAATTGCCAGCTATCATGGTGTTGGTGTCGACTGAGCGGATCAATGCTACCGCCGCTAAAGACATTACAATTAAGGCAATCAAGGCGATAAAAAGCACCACTCCAGATTGCTTGGTAGAGTGGGATTTGGGGTTCAAAGGTAAGCGGTATTTAGTCATGTTGATCTAACTGGCAAGCGCTTCTTTGGCCCATACTACATTGCGCAGCGGGATGATGGTGGTGAACACGCGATAACGGTATCGTTGCCAGTCGCTTCGATTGGACAGGTTGATAGTCGGGGCTGGGCTATTGCTAGTGCCGGTCCAGGCACACAAGCCCGGGTGTGCCGTGCTGCAAGGGTAGCTGACGGTTTCCTTTTCCAATAAGCCGTTGCGTGCCACGATCGCCACCCGGATGGCTTTAATGAGTTTGCGGTTGGCATTGTTGGGGATGCTCCATGTCTCACCGGTCGCGTTAACCCACCGCACTATGGTGTTGTTATTGTCGCCTTCGCTATTGGGTGGGTCAGCAATGCCGTATTGCGCTTGCAAATTCACTATTTCGTCTACATTGGGCGAATCAAGGCCATTTTCACTGCGCGATAATTGCGAGGCGCTATTGATGCTGTAGCTGATTGCTTTCCAAGCCCCTAAACAAGACAAGCTGGCATCAGGGTTGATGCTTGCAGCGCTTGGTTTGTTAAGGGTGATACCTGTTGTGTTGGATAGCCTAGTGACGCCATTCTGCATGAATAGGCAGTCTGTGCCTTTGCTGATGATGACGCTGTCGTTCACCTTACAGGACGCATTATTAAGCACCAATACCTCGTTACCGGAATTAACCGTGCTGATAATGGCGGGTGAGCCACCG
>Ga0208089_1000331_pt1 | contig 12459 bp, 10 predicted proteins | sample LakMenEpi29Jun12_FD_150744 | JGI IMG/M metagenome (GOLD analysis project Ga0208089, IMG submission 150744) | Freshwater microbial communities from Lake Mendota, WI - 29JUN2012 deep hole epilimnion (SPAdes) | ecosystem: Environmental > Aquatic > Freshwater > Lake > Epilimnion/Euphotic zone ... | reverse complement strand
AAATAGCGGCCATAACATCTTGATTAGTTAACAATTCCTCATGCATTGAGCACATCCACAAATAACGTTAATAATAAAAATAAGACTACTTATAAATGATTAGGTGTTTTTTTTTGCAGAGTAGACTTAACCCCAAAGTTGTGCAAACCATCAGCAAAATAAACTTTTAAAAGCTCCTTGAATTTATCGCAGGCAAATTTGAGATACAACGAAAAAATACTAAAAATGTGACGCACCGCACGGTTTTGAAAAATATATTTTTGAGTATTTTTTTTATAGTATTATTAACCTATAAGGGATTAATAAATATCCCATGTGGAGTAAATATAGATTGAAAACGTATAGGCATGAATGATGACGAATCAAACGGATAGGAAGAATCAAGATTTACATGAAACACCGCAAAACCACTATTTACATCACCATAATTTCGTCATAGAGCGTCGCGGTAAAGAATGTAAACAAGGCGCTATTTTAGAACTCAATATCAATTTAGACGAATTTGTCTCATTTAATAATGAAGTCATCGATGACCTAGATGGACTTCTACAAGAAGTTGCTGATCGCATTCATCATCGAATCCGTGAAAGTGATGTGGTTTTACCGATGGGGGACGAAAAATTTATAATTTTACTTGAGAATATAAGATCGTTGGAAAGTTCCGATGCTCTCGCGCATGAGCTCGTCGATATTCTCAAAAACCCCTTTGATTTAACGCTAAGTCAACATGTTGAAATTGGCACATCCATTGGCATTAGTTTCTTTTCAGAGCAAGAACTTGAATTAGTGTGTTTTCCTCGAAATAAAAAAAGAAAAAACGTTGATTTTCAGCAACATCTTCACAAACTCACTGAAACTCATTAGACTTGAAGTTTAATCAAACTATTTTAGAGTGTATCACCTAAAATTGAGAAAAAATGGATGGATTTTTATGAAACTCAATAAAAATGAAATTGAAGTTGGATTTCTGTATCAAACCAGTGATCAACAATATCGTGCAGTGCTTGCTATGAAAGGCGACTTCATGATTTACGCGCCGAGTCTAACAGCGAAAAACACGCTCAACTTAAGTAACAAACAAGAAAAAATGCCTTTTGACAATCAACCTTTTAAAAAGTGTCAAATCGACACCTTTGCAAAAAAAGATTATCAGCCATTTTCAGTTAATGATGCGCAAAATAGCCCAGCCATCAAGCATCCATTAAATGAATCACAACTAGATGAAATCATTCGTCAATGCAATGCAAAAGCGGCAATGGCTGTATTGTAATTTTTTTCAAAAACTTAACTTAATCTTTTAATGCTTGGAGCAATGCTATGCCTGAAAACTGCTTATTTTGTAAAATGGTCGCAGGTGACATCAAACCTGACATCGTATTTGAGAATGATCGTATTCTCGCTTTTCATGATATTGCCCCTCAAGCACCCATTCATATTTTAATTATTCCAAAAAAACATTTTTCCACACTCAATGAAATGGATGATTCGCTCTTACTTGGAGAGCTTATGCAAACGGCCGCTCATCTCGCCAACGAATTAAAGGTCGCTGATACCGGTTATCGCACCGTGATTAATTGTAATCAGCAAGGTGGGCAAGCGGTTTATCACCTCCATGTTCATTTACTCGCGGGACGCCAAATGACATGGCCAGCAGGCTAAAAATTCTCGTACCATTTTATTCACGCACATCACGCCATACGCTCAAGGTAATTTTTAATGAAACAACTTTTTCGCAAAAAAGCGATTGCCACTAAACAAGATCATGCGATGCATCATCTCAAAGCGTGTTTATCCAAATGGGACTTAACCTTCCTTGGAGTTGGCGCCATTATTGGTACGGGAATTTTTGTTCTCACCGGCATTGCTGCCGCGACGCAATCGGGACCCGCTGTGGTGTTATCGTTTATCGTGGCGGGTTTTGCCTGCGCCTTTGCGGCACTTTCTTATGCGGAATTAGCCTCAGCAGTGGGTGGATGTGGTAGCGCGTATGGATACAGTTACGCTGCTTTTGGTGAATTGGTCGCGTGGATTATTGGCTGGGATTTACTGCTTGAATATGCCATTTCAGTTGCCGCTGTAGCAAATGGCTGGGCGGGTTATTTTAACAACGCGCTTAGTGCATTAGGCATTGGTCTACCTGATGCACTGACAAAAGCGCCTAAATTAGGCGGCATTGTCAATTTACCGGCGTCGATGATTATTTTATTGCTCATGGGGCTACTTATTGCGGGCGTTAAACATAGCGCGAAAATCAACAATATTATGGTTTGTATTAAATTAGTCACCATTACCGTTTTTATTGCTATAGCCATGTTCAATGTCAACCCGGAAAACTGGCACCCGTTCATGCCTTTTGGCTGGTTCCAAACACTGCCCGACGGCAAAACCGTGGGCGTATTTGCTGGCGCATCGATTGTTTTCTTTGCTTACGTTGGGTTTGACGCTGTCTCCACTGCCGCTGAAGAAGCACAGCATCCACAGCGCGATGTGCCATTTGGTATTGTTGTATCACTCGTTTTCTGTACGTTAATTTACATTCTCGTGTCTGCGCTACTCACAGGCGTTGTGCATTACGATGAACTTAATGTCGCATCACCCGTGGCGCATGCACTGAAATTGCTCGGTTATAACTGGGCGTCAGCACTTGTGGCAACAGGGGTTATTGCTGGCTTAACGACTGTGATGCTGGTGCTTTATTACGGTTTAACGCGCATCATTTTTGCGATGGCGCGTGACGGCTTGCTACCTGAATTTTTTAATAATTTACATAAGAAAACGCAAACACCCGTGCGCGTGATTATTATCTGTGGCGTGATGATGGCAATTATTGCCGGATTATTTCCCCTTGGTGATTTAGCAGAACTTGTGAATATTGGCACATTAGCCGCCTTTGTTTTAGTATGTTTTGGCGTGATTGTTCTGCGTTTTACACAACCTAAATTAAAACGCCCTTTTCGAACACCTTTCAGCCCGCTTTTCCCTGCACTAGGCATGATTTCGTGTAGTGCATTGATGGCTTTTTTGCCAGCGCAAACATGGTGGCGTTTTTTAATTTGGCTGGCGATGGGACTCGTGTTTTATTTTCTCTATTCCAAACGTCACAGCAAACTCGCGTAATTTGATATAATTCAAGCGATATTTTATTTTCACTTTTTGGCTAAAAAACTATGGCTCAATATATTTATTCCATGCACAGAGTGGGCAAAATTGTCCCACCTAAAAAATATATCCTCAAAAATATTTCGTTATCTTTTTTCCCTGGCGCGAAAATTGGTGTTTTAGGGTTAAATGGTTCAGGTAAATCAACACTACTTCGTATTATGGCGGGTCTTGATACGGAAATTGAAGGTGAAGCCAATCCGCTTAAAGGCACAAACATTGGCTATTTATCGCAAGAGCCACAACTTGATTTAACCAAAACCGTTCGCGGCAATGTCGAAGAAGCCGTTGTAGAAGTCAAAGCCGCGCTAGCGCAGCTTGATCAAGTCTATTTAGATTATGCGGAGCCTGATGCGGATTTTGATAAATTAGCTGCTGAGCAAGCGCGTCTTGAAGACATTATCAACGCGTGTGATGGGCATAATTTAGAGCGCAAATTGGAAGTTGCAGCCGATGCACTACGCCTGCCAGATTGGGATGCGAATGTCGCCACCCTGTCTGGCGGTGAAAAACGTCGCGTCGCGCTTTGCCGTTTATTGCTATCAAATCCTGATATGTTGCTACTTGACGAGCCAACCAACCATTTAGACGCAGAATCTGTCGCATGGCTTGAGCGATTCCTCCATGATTACGCGGGTACTGTGGTTGCCGTCACGCATGATCGTTATTTCCTTGATAACGTTGCTGGCTGGATTCTCGAGCTTGATCGTGGATCAGGGATTCCATGGGAAGGCAATTACTCCAGCTGGCTTGAGCAAAAAAGTGCCCGTTTATTGTTAGAAGAAAAACAAGAATCGGCACGTCAAAAAGCCATGAAAGAGGAATTGGAATGGGTGCGCTCAGGGACAAAAGGGCGTCATGCCAAAAGTAAATCCCGTTTAGCGCGTTTTGAAGAATTATCGTCTGTTGAAACGCAAAAACGTAATGAAACCCAAGAAATCTATATTCCACCCGGTCCAAGACTCGGTGACGTGGTCATTGAAGCCAACGGCATTTCAAAATCCTTTGGTGATCGCTTGTTATTTAGTGACTTAAACTTCAAATTACCACAAGGTGGTATTGTCGGTATTATCGGTGCCAATGGCGCAGGTAAAACGACATTATTTAGAATTATGGCGGGCTTTGAACAACCGGATTCGGGTGAGCTTGTGATTGGTCAAACCGTTAAACTCGCCTACGTTGATCAACTTCGTGATGATATGGATGCCAAGCGCACCGTCTTTGAAGAAGTATCAGAAGGCCTTGATATGATAACTGTTGGTACTTATCAAACACCTTCTCGCGCCTATTTAGGACGCTTTAATTTCAAAGGTGGCGATCAACAAAAATTCATCGGTGATTTATCGGGCGGTGAACGCAACCGTGTGCATTTAGCGAAATTACTCAAAACGGGCGGTAACGTCTTGCTTCTTGACGAACCGACAAATGATTTGGACGTTGAAACCCTTCGTGCCCTTGAAGATGCGGTGCTTAATTTCCCGGGTTGCGCGGTCGTTATTTCGCATGATCGTTGGTTCCTTGATCGTATTGCCACGCATATTTTAGCCTTTGAAGGTGATAGTCAAGTGGTTTGGTTTGAAGGTAACTACGCGGATTACGAAGTGGATCGTCATCGTCGTTTAGGCACAGATGCCGATTCACCACGACGATTAAAATATAAAAAACTTTCTTAAATTATCAATTGCACAGAGCCATTATTTGCTTTCCTCAAATCGTGGCTCATTCTCAAATGGTGGAGAAACCCACCCTATACTTTGGAGCTTTAAAAAATGCGTTACTTATTCACCTCACTTCTAATTGCAACAAGCATGAGTGCAGCTTATGCTGCTGATGCCCCAACTAGTATTACCCCTTTAGTTATCAGTGCAAACCCAACAACATCACTTAATCCTTCTATTGTTGAAATGCAAACCAATATTGGCACTGTCACGATGGAATTAGATTGGATTAAAGCACCAATTAGTTCGAAAAACTTTTTAGATTATACAAACAAAGGATTTTATAAAAACACAGTATTTCATCGTACTGTAAAACAAGGCATTAGTATTGTTCAAGGCGGAGGTCTTGATGCACAAACTATTACCTTCAAAAAAACGGCAACCCCCATTAAAAATGAATCAAGTAATGGATTGAGTAATCTTAAAGGGACTGTTGCGATGGCTCGCACATCTGAACCCAACTCAGCGACTTCGCAATTCTTTTTCAATTTTGAACATAACTTAGGTTTAAATAAATCATCTGATCTCCCAGCCGGTGCTGGCTATGCCGTGTTTGCAAACGTTATTGGAGGTATGGATATCGTCACTCAAATAGGCGGTCTTGCAACACTAAAAACAAGCTATAGTGCTGATGGCACACCCTACCTCAGCACCGTGACTGATTGCGGCTTTAATTTTTGCTTAAAAAAAGTGATTATAGAAAATATTTACACCAGTAAAGTCGTTGACTCAACAAGCTCCATAACACGTGTCACGGTCAAAGGAACTGGAGGTAAAATCACGAGCTTACCTGCAGGCATTAGCTGTACATCAACAAGTAAAGCGGCCAGCAAATCTTGTGTATTAACAAAAGCGTTAGGCACGCCAGTGAGCCTTATTTCTACACCATCAAAAGGTTATGAAATGAGAGGATGGAGTGGGGATTGCAAAGACTTCACGACACCATTGGTGTTAGATACAAAAACAAAAAACAACAACTGTACAGCCACCTTTGCAAAAATTGGCTCTTAACATTTAACATTTTTCAACTTTCATCACAACGGAGTAAATAACGGTGACAAACGTTCAAGATATTACCAGTTCAATGACTTTGCCAGAAAAACGTGCAATTGCCTCACTTGCGAGCATTTATGCGTTGCGGATGCTTGGGCTATTTATGATTTTGCCTGTCTTGTCGTTATTTACTCAGCAATTAGAAGGGGCAACGCCTGCGTTAATTGGGCTTGCAATGAGTATTTACGGTTTGCCGCAAGTGCTTTTGCAAATCCCCTTTGGTTTGCTGTCTGACAAATTCGGTCGAAAAAAATTGATCATTATTGGTCTGCTATTATTTTTCGCAGGAAGTGTTGTCGCCGCTATGTCACATGATATTTATGGTGTGCTGATTGGCCGTGCATTGCAAGGTGCGGGTGCGATTTCAGCTGTTGTCATGGCATTAGTGGCTGATTTAACACAAGAAGTCCACCGTACAAAAGCCATGGCAACCATTGGCGTGAGTATTGGTTTTTCGTTTGGTGTGGGCATTGTGGCAGGACCGATTATTGCTGCGAGTTTTGGTGGTGTACACGGTGTATTTTGGACAACAGCCGTTTTAACCCTGCTCGCTATTTTGGTGATTATTTTTGTGGTGCCTAATCCTCAAAAAACAAAACTGCATCGTGATGCGGAATTTGTTCCCTCACAAATGTCGAGCGCACTCAAAAACCCCGAATTGCTCCGTTTAGATTATGGAATTTTTACACTACATTTAATTTTAATGGCGATTTTCGTCGTCGTTCCCAAATTAATGCGTGACGCTGGACTTGAAGCGGGAAGTGAATGGCAAGTCTATTTACCGGTCTTTGTGATTTCGATGGGCTTAATTGTCCCCTTTATCATTTTGGCAGAGAAAAAACGCAAAATGAAAAAAGTATTCATTGGCGCGATAGCGACATTAATTGTTGCTACTGGCGGTTTTGCCGCGTTCCATGAAAACTTAGTCGCTTTAATATTATTACTTGGTGTTTTCTTCTGCGGATTTAATTTACTTGAAGCCACCCTACCCTCGCTCGTGTCTAAAACCGCTCCGGGTGATTTAAAAGGAACGGCAATGGGCGCGTACTCAAGTTCACAGTTCATGGGACTCTTCATGGGCGGAATCGTTGGTGGTTGGTTTAATGGGCAATTTGGTGTCACTGCTGTATTTATAATTTGCGGCATTTTGGCGTCAAGTTGGTTATTATTATCACTGAAAATGCAGGAACCGCGTTATGTCGCCAACTTGTTGATTTCTATTGAAACCATGAGTTTAAGTGATGCACAAGATTTTTCTGATAAAATATTAGGTGTAACAGGCGTTGAAGAAGTTGTTTTACGCCATGAAGATGCTGTTTTATATTTAAAAGTCGATAATCAAAAGCTCGATCAAGAGCAATTACAAACGTTAATGAATACGCATATTCATGAATACGAACCTGCTATTTAAAAGACGTTTTTATTAAGCGCTTGTAGACGTGTTTTACAGAGTTGCAGTCGATTTAGACTGCAATTTTTTTTTACTATAAAAATAATAAAGTGAGAGTGCTTTGAACGTAGAAAGATACCACGCAGTTGACAGAAAACAACTCGCAAAAGACATTGATGATTTGCAAAAAGAGCTATTAAATACAACTGATATCTCTGATTTTCATCATCTACTTAAAATTGAACGCTGGGGCAGAATTTGTACTGGTTTAGGTTATGCAACCGCTTGGATTATCCCCAACCCTGTTTCAGCTTATTTAATTAGCCAAGGCAATTTCACGCGCTGGACAACCGTTGCGCATCACGTATTGCATCGCGGTTATGACAAAATTGAAGGCATTCCAGCGCATTACACAAGTAAAGGTTTTGCGAAAGGCTGGAGACGTTACCTCGATTGGCTAGATTGGATGTATCCGGAGGCATGGGATGCAGAGCACAATGACGTGCATCATTATCATTTAGGGGAAGAAGTGGATCCCGATCAAGTTGAATTCAATATGGAAGGTTTGCGTAATTCACCCATTCCAACATGGGGACGTTATGCGCTATTAGCGGTTATGGCATCAACATGGAAAATTATTTATTATGCCTCATCAACGCTAACGGAATACCGCGCTATTCAAGATAAGCAAACGGGCGTCACACGCGGTCAAGTTTCGCGCCTTGATATGTGGAACCCGCTTAAACCGGCTGGAAAAGATCTGTGGGTAAATTGCATGCTGCCCTACAGTGTGGTGAATTTCGTTGTCATTCCTTTGCTATTTATTCCTTTTGGCGTAGTCGCCGCAACAAATGTATTGATTAACGTTTTAATGGCAGAAGTCATTACGAATTTGCATTCTTTCCTCGTGATTGGCCCCAATCACACAGGTGAAGACGTGATGATGTTTGAAGAAAAAGCGAAAGGGAAAGGCGAGTTTTATTTACGTCAAATTGTTGGTTCAGTGAATTATCCAAACGGCACAAATACCTTAGACTTTTTACACGGTTGGCTCAATTATCAAATTGAACACCATTTGTGGCCAGAAATGACGGCAAGTCAATATCAAAAAGCGCAGCCGCTGGTCAAGGCCATTTGTGAAAAACACAATATTCCTTATATTCAAGAATCGGTGTTTACCCGTTTACGAAAAACGCTTGATATCATGGTAGGCAAAACATCCATGCTTCGCCCCATCCCAAACTATAGCGTCAGCTAAAAAATCACGTTTAATAAAAAAGCCGCGTTAATGATGAAATTAACGTGGCTTTTTTTATGCTTAATTTTTCCACCCAAGCCAAATAAAAAAAAGCCTCACTGACAGATTAACAATCAGCAAGGCTTCGAAGCTTAGGTAAGCTAAATAACTTAAATTTTTAGTAGTTCCACTGTAGCTGTGTACGAATCATATCGCCTTTGGCTTGTCCTAGGTTACTTGTGTTTGTTCTATCCATATTTGAATAAGCCACGGTTAACTCAAGGGCTTTCATCATTTGCCATTCCACACCCGCTTCTACTTCTTCAACTGATACGCGTGGTGCGTTGGTTGCTGCTTTATATGCACCGTCGTATGTTTGCCATTTTACATAAGGCATTAATGAATCATCTGAGCGTAACAATTTATCAATTTTATACATGGCTTGAACATAACCACCACTTAGGCTTTGCTTTTCAATACCGCCTTTACCTTCTGTATCTAATGTAGCTCCCTCACCCCAGTTCCATTCAGATTGCAAACCAAAAGGTTGTGGAAATAAGACAGCATGAACACCTACACGCTCTTCACGAATACCTTTTTTTCCCGCCAAGCCAACAATCGTTTTATCAATATCCGTTTTAAGTAATTTACGACCACTAAGTAACGTCATGTCACCCGTCGTCGTATTAAATTTACCGCTGATAGCATCCGCACCAACTTCTAATACTTGACCTTTGAAGAATGAGCCTAAGAAGTTCAATTCAATTGGATAGGTACTGTGTGCCACTAAATAAAGGTCATCATTTGTTTCGGCTTTATTGATACTTTGACCATTGTAAACACCGAAACCTAAGATACCGTAGTCACCCGATGTTTTTAAGCCTTTTTTCGACAGGTCTTTCCATAATTTTTGGACTTCAGATGGCGCCCAATATCCGATTAAACCTAAATCACGTTCACTTGGTACAGCACTGTTTAACGCATCGTTACGATCTAACGCTATACGATTTTGCGATGACTGTAAGTTTTCCCAACCAAAAGGCACTTTTGATTGACCCGCACGAATACGGTATTCATGTTTTTTATCAAAGGCCAAATCGGCATAAGCATCACGAAGTTGCACAAAATGTTGTTGTGAATCGCTGACATTACTTGCAAAATCTGGTTGAATATAAAGTGATACATAATCATTAATATCACCAGAGAAAACAAGACGAACTCGACGGAATGTAAACCCACCATTATCCTTAATACCACTATCACCAGGTGATCTCATTTCTGGATCTTTCGTGCCTCTAGCTTCTCTAGCTTCTCTATCGCCAGAAAGTGGCTGGTTATAGCGTAATTGCGTATAGCCGCGCATACTAATTTTGTTAAACCATTTTTCATCATTCTTAGCTGCTGACTCTCTATTAGCTGCAATATGCTCTTCCAACGCCTTGATTTCATTGCCTTTAAGCTCTAAATCATTCTCAATTTTATGAATTTCTGCTTTTTCACTTTCTATCGCTTGGATTACATGTTCACTGTTGACGACATTTGAAGAATGTGAAGCATGCGTTGAGGTATGTGCAGCTTCGTCTACTTTTTCAAACGCACCCAATTTTTGGCGACCTTTACCAGGTTCCGCAAAAATTTGTTTGGTTTTTGTGTCTACATATAAATCCAGCGCAAATGCTGAAGTAGTCACACTTGCTGTTAACACGGTTGCAACAGCAAAAGAAAGTTTTGATAATTTCATAGTTTGTCTCTAGCCAAAGGGAATTTTAATCTTCCGTTCATAATAAATGACAAATATGACATTAATATTACAGTGTCACAATAAATTACAAAAAAACAACAAACCGTTACCTTCAAAGCAACAACACCTTATTTTTGTTGTAAAAAACACTAATTGACCTATTTTATTTACCGTAAACTAAAAAATAAACCTCGCATAAACTGCCATCGCTCATATTCAAAAATATCCTCTATAATACCCACTACTACTCCTCTTAAAACTTTATATCTACAAGGTGTTTTTTTATGAAAATGACGGCGCAAGAATTTCTCGATTGGAAAACGAAGCATATTACCTTACTGGCTATGTCGGGTGCGGGCAAAACAACACTCGCTGATAAATTACCCAAATCCAAGTGGTATCACTATTCGGGCGATTATCGTATTGGCACCAAATATTTAAAAGAACCCATTTTAGATAATATTAAACGCCACGCGATGAGTGTTCCTTTTTTGCGTGAATTGCTGCGCTCGGATTCGCTCTATATTAAAAGTAAAATTTCGTTTGATAATTTAACGGCTGTGTCGAGTTATTTAGGCAAATTAGGCGATCCAAGCAAAGGCGGTTTATCGCTTGAAGAATTTAAACATCGTCAGAATTTGCATCGCCATGCTGAAATTGAAGCGATGAAAGATGTGCCTAATTTCATTCACAATGCAGAAGATATTTACGGATACAATCATTTCATCAATGACGCAGGCGGAAGTGTATGTGAGCTTGACTGCCCAGAAGCGCTTGAAATATTGGCAAAAAATACCATTATTATCTACATCAAAATCCCACCTGAACTCGAACAAACCATTATTGATCGCGCAAAAAGCGATCCTAAACCACTTTATTACCGTGAAGCCTTTTTAGATGAAAAATTAGCTGAATATTTAAAATTAAAAAATTATTCATCAACCGATCAAATGCCACCCGATGAATTTGTGACATGGGTTTTCCCTGAGTTGTTTAAATCACGTATTCCCCGATATGAAGCCATTGCACAGCAATATGGTTATACCGTAGACGGTAATGACGTGGCAAATGTGGAAACGGAAGAGGATTTTATCGCTCTGATTGCTGCAGCCCTTGCAAAACAAACTGGTTGAGGTGGAATAGATGCCCTTAGTTGCACACACGAATCTCCCTACTTTTCAACGTCTTCGTGAAGAAGGCGAAGAAATCATTGATACTACTCGCGCAAATCATCAAGAAATCCGTGAAATTCACATTGGTCTTCTTAATATGATGCCAGATGCGGCACTTGAGGCAACAGAACGTCAATTTTTTCGCTTAGTGGGCGCATGTAATCAAATTGCCCAGTTTCATGTCCATCTATTTACAATTGAAGGTTTAACGCGAAGTCCGCAGACACAAGCGCATATTGATAAATATTACGAATCGTTTGAGAAAATCAAAGAAGACGGTTTAGATGGACTGATTATTAGTGGTGCAAATGTGACAGGCTCATTTTTGCCTGCTGAAGATTTTTGGGAGCCTTTAACGGAAGTGTTTTCGTGGGCAAAAGAAAATGTCACTTCAATTTTATGTTCATGCCTTGCAACGCACGCCGTCATTCATTATTGCTACGGAATTGCGCGAACGCGTTTACCCAGCAAGCGTTGGGGCGTTTTTTCACATACGCTAGTCGATAAAAAACACCCACTGGTCGTTGAAATGAATACACGCTTTGATGTACCACACTCACGTTTTAATGCGATTTTTCAAGACGATATGGAAAAACATGGCTTACGTGTACTTTCCACGAGTGAAGAAGGTGGTGTTCATTTAGCAGTGAGCCCAGATGGTTTTCGTATTGTCTTCTTTCAAGGTCACCCTGAATACGATGATATAAGTTTGCTCAAAGAATATAAACGCGAGGTTCGATGTTTTTACAGCAATGAAACCACAACGTACCCGCCCTATCCTGAAAATTATTTTAATGCTTACGTAAAATCTGTTTTTGCTGAGTATGAGATAGAAGTTCGCTTTGCAAAAGAAAATCAACACGATTTCCCTAAATTTCCTGAAGAATTGATTCTGGAATTTATTGATAATACGTGGCGTGATACGGCAAAAAGTGTATTTAATAATTGGCTTGGGAAAATTTATCAAATTACCCATCAAGATCGACGAC
>Ga0208089_1000312_pt1 | contig 12964 bp, 6 predicted proteins | sample LakMenEpi29Jun12_FD_150744 | JGI IMG/M metagenome (GOLD analysis project Ga0208089, IMG submission 150744) | Freshwater microbial communities from Lake Mendota, WI - 29JUN2012 deep hole epilimnion (SPAdes) | ecosystem: Environmental > Aquatic > Freshwater > Lake > Epilimnion/Euphotic zone ... | reverse complement strand
GATGGGTTGAAGAATTGGAACTCAAATCCGAAGTCAGAGTAATCATATGGGCAAAACCCGCCCAAAACCTTTCGCCTTTGTAGCGTAAGCCATAGGTAAATTGGCTTTGACCAACAGAAGCAGCAATAGGCACCATCTCTGATGCATTGATTGGTTGAGTATTAAACACATAGCCAATCGCACCATTAATATGCTCTGTAAACTCATACTCGATACCCGTGTTCAACACCCAGAAATCTTGAAAACCAAGATTAAGATTGTTGTTAATCAGCCCTTGGAAATTCATGCCGCCCAACACGCTGCTACCATAGTTTAAGTATCCTGCTTCGACAGCAACCTTCATTTTTTCGGTTGCTTTTGCGCTAACCCCAAAGGAAATACGGCCCGGGGTGGTGAAAGATTCTATGCCAAGGGGCGCAGTGAGGGGATTAACACCCGGAACCACATAGGAAGTCTCGCCGAAGTTCATATTGCCATAATAAGTCGAGGAAGCATAACTAGCGCCTAGGCGGAAAATTTCAGTGATTTGATAAAGCACGCCTAGCTGAAATCCACCACCCACTCCTTGGGTTGTTGGAACATTTAATACGCCAGGGCCTGAATTCAAATTCATTCCCAGATCTAGGATTTGCAAGGTCGGACCGCCACCAACAAATAGTTTGTCCGTAACTTTGTAACCTAAATTAGCGTAAATCGATTGGGTGCTGTAAGAGAAGGAATTAAACATAGGGTTCGTAAGATCTGGGAAATTATACCGGTTGGCAAACTTGGTGTTATAACCTCCAGTTTCATACGCCAAACCCAAACCAAAATCTTCACTTAACGGAATTACTGTGCCTAGGTTATAGGAGAGTGCATAATTTACATCAGAGTTGCCTGTATCTTTAATATCGGACCACTGATTGTTGATGAAAACTGAATTGATCTTGGAATCGAATTTAGCAAATGCTTGAGTTGCAGCAGATGCGGGCTGTCTGATATGAGCTAAACCGGTATCACCGATCGAGGTTTCAGTTCCGCCACGGGCGTCAGCCTGGTAACTATGGCCGATTTCAGAGATGCCTGTTAATTGCGCACGAGCAGACGAAATATTCCCAAACAACAGCACTCCCATCAAGACTCTATAGGGCAGCCATGTTAGTCTTGAGAAGTTAACTAATTTGAGCATTTCAAAAAACATTTTAAAACCCTAATAAGCGACCTAACCGGATTTAAAGTAATAATCGGTAATTTCAATCACATTACTTGATTAATAATTCGGGTTTAAATTTTTGCTGCTAAGCTGGAACCAAAATTGATGCAGATTAACATGAGAACATAAGCTTTAGACGATTCTGTGTAACTTGGTGGCACAGTCAATTGCTTAACCTGCCTATTTTGTCGAGCTGGAATTTCACCCAGCTATTAATGGAGTCAACTCATGGAACTTGATCAATCTGCATTACAATCTTTAATCGAAGCTAATGGAAACGAGGTTTATACGGTTTCCTATGATGGCGGATCGCCTGGGCATACGGGCAACGCTGGTGTTATACATTGCCTAGATTCGTATTGGTCTTACGATGATAATGGTAATTTTGGTGGCCCGTATAACGACATCGATGAGGCTCTGTTTGATTGCCATATCGGTTTTGGCGAAGTCGATCTTTCCGTAACCAGCTCTGAACTTTCCTCTAAACAAATAGCATCAAGGCTGGAACTCGATTGTTCTGCTGGCCATAGTGTTGTCATTAACGAAGAAGAATGGGTGATGGACAAAGACGGTGAACTTAATCTTCGCGCTGAAGAAAAAGACGAAGACGAAGACGAAGACGAAGACGAAGACGAAGATGAAGACGAAGATGAAGACGAAGATGAAGATGAAGACGAATAATTAATTGTGTTGACAGCGATTAATATCTTTTCACAATTGTACCAATGATGCGTAAGATATATGTATTGAGATAATTTTAATAACCGTACCTCCTAGATTCTGGAGCTTTCGATGTTTAAGAGCTTTATACCTACTTCCCTAGCATTCCTGTTGGCTGGTGCTTTTCTTGGCTGGGCGGTGGCATCAGGCAAAGTTCCCACAAGTTTGTTTTCCTATGCTGTTCCTGTTGACACTGGTATTAATGCCAACGCTAGTTGTTGCTCAGAAAACCTTACCAAAGAAAAAATGCTAGCACTCGCAGTTGCACCACAACCCATTGGCAACACAGATAAGCCCAAGGCTATAACCGAAGGCAAAAAACCAAACATCCTTGTTATCTGGGGCGATGATATTGGCACATGGAACATCAGCCATAACAACCGTGGCATGATGGGTTATACGACACCAAACATTGATCGCATTGCACGGGAAGGCATTTCATTCACTGATTATTATGGTCAGCAAAGTTGCACTGCAGGCCGGGCAGCTTTTCTTGGTGGCAATGTACCCGTTCGTACAGGTATGACCAAAGTTGGCTTGCCCGGGGCTAAAGAAGGCTGGCAGAAATCCGATGTAACCATCGCTACCGTTCTTAAATCTAGCGGGTATTCCACCGGGCAGTTTGGCAAGAATCATCAAGGCGATCGCGATGAGCATCTTCCCACCATGCATGGTTTTGAAGAATTCTATGGCAGTCTTTATCATTTAAATGCTGAAGAAGAACCAGAAAATCGTGATTACCCCCGTGATTTAAAACTTCCCAACGGCAAAACATTCCTTGAAACCTATGGCCCCCGTGGCGTGATTAAATGCAAGGCCGATGGCAAAGGTGGGCAGACCATCGAGAACACCGGCCCACTTAACAAGAAACGCATGGAAACCATTGATGATGAAACCATCAAGGCCGCCAAAGATTTTATCTCCCAAAAAAACAAGGAAGACAAACCCTTTTTCTGCTGGTGGAACGGTACCAGGATGCACTTTCGAACCCATGTCAAAAAAGAAAATCTCGGCAAGTCAGGCCAAGATGAATACAGCGATGGCATGGTTGAACATGATGGCCATGTAGGCGAATTGCTCGGCCTTCTTGATGAATTAAAAATCGCAGATAACACGATCGTTCTATATTCCACCGATAATGGCCCCCACTATAATACTTGGCCAGATGCAGGAACTACTCCCTTTCGCAGCGAAAAAAATTCCAATTGGGAAGGGGCCTACAGAGTTCCGACATTTGTTCGCTGGCCGGGCAAGTTTCCTGCGGGCGTTACCCGAAATGGTGTTGTCTCTCATGAAGATTGGTTACCAACCTTTGCAGCCTTGGCGGGCGAACCCGATATCAAAGATAAACTTGCCAAGGGGGTTGAACTCGATGGCAGGCGCTACAGAAATTACATTGATGGTTACAATCAAATTGGCTACCTCAACGGCCAAGAGAAAAATTCCCCCCGCAACGAATTCTTTTATGTCAATGATGATGGCCATATTGTTGCTATTCGTTTCAACGATTGGAAAGCTGTATTCCTAGAAAACCGCGGGCAGGCATTCGGGGTATGGCGTGAACCTTTTATCGAACTTCGAGTTCCGCTGTTGTTTCATCTAAGGCGCGATCCTTTCGAAAAAGCACAGCATAATTCCAACACCTACAATGATTGGTTTTTAGATAGGCCATTTGTTGTCGTGCCTTTGCAGCAAATTGCAGCAAAGTTTTTGATGAGCTTGAAAGAGTACCCACCTAGCCAAACCCCGGGATCTTTCAACCTCGATAAGATCCAAAAATTGATCGATGCGGCTGGTTCGGGTGGCAAATAATCGTATTAAAAAACTCTGATGGCATCCCGAGGTGAAAATGTCGAGCAAGCATCAGGGTTCGAGCAAGCCAATTAATGGCGTTCAAGAATCTGTAAAACTTAAAAAGGGTTGGCTAAGATTCGTATACTTCGCCGCCCTTATTGCAATCGGATTCGGCATCGCCTTTGCAACAACTTCGTTGCTTAATCGTGTTCAAAAAGCTTCCCCAAAATCGCTCTCAGGAATGATTTGGATTCCGGAAGGCGAGTTCCAAATGGGAACCTCCGAAGACACGCCAAATAAGAACGAACAACCGCCTCACCTTGTCAAAATCAAAGGCTTTTGGATTGATGAACACGAGGTAACCAACGAACAGTTTCAAAAATTTGTCGAAGCTACAGGTTACATCACCACCGCCGAAAAAGCCCCTGATTGGGATGAACTTAAAAAACAACTCCCACCCGGCACACCAAAGCCCGCTGCAGAAAAACTTGTGGCAGGTTCCTTAGTGTTTTTACCACCTACCCATCCCGTGCCTACCGATGATGTTTCACTTTGGTGGGTTTGGACCCCGGGCGCATGTTGGAAACATCCAGAAGGCCCAGGCAGCAACCTAAACAATAGGCTGGATCACCCTGTGGTGCAGGTATCGTGGGATGATGCAACCGCTTATGCAACATGGGCTGGAAAACGATTACCTACCGAGACGGAATGGGAATACGCATCCCGTGGCAACCTGCAAGGCAAACGGTTTTCTTGGGGTGACCGCCCTCTTTCCGATGCCGACAGATTAACAAACATATGGCAAGGCACATTTCCCCATCAAAATACAAAGCTGGATGGGTGGGAAAGAACTGCGCCTGTTAAATCCTTCCCGCCCAACGGGCATGGCCTTTACGATATGGCGGGCAATGTTTGGGAATGGTGTTCGGATTGGTATCGGGCAGATCAATATCAACAAATGGCAAACAAGCCCAAGGTTGCAAGCCCAGAGGGGCCTGCAAATAGCTGGGACCCAAACGAACCACATACGCCCAAGCGGGTAACACGGGGTGGTTCCTATCTTTGCCATGTAAGTTATTGCGAAAGCTACCGCAATGCAGCACGAAGGGGAACTGCGCCAGATACGGGAATGTCGCACCTAGGGTTTCGCTGCGCAAATTCAAAGTAATGCCGTCAGTTGCTAGGATCCCAAATAAGTAAGAAGGTTAAAACGCAGCACGATACTAAACTTTATTTTTGGTGAGTGTATCAAAAGGGCGTTGGCCAAACAAACGGCGGTAATCTGATGCAAATCTACCAAAATGCCAAAATCCAAACCGAGTAGCAATATCGGAAACTGATACAGTGGTGGCATCTGAATTCAGTAGAACCGCATGGGCCTCATACATCCGATAAAGGTTAAGATATCGCGAAGGAGAAATTCCAAAATATTCCATAAAAATTTTTCTAAGCGTTCGACCGGAAACCCCTGCTGCTGCAACAAGGTCTTCAACAAAAATATTATCAAGAGAATGATTTTCAATTTTTCGTCGAATACTTTGCATGATTTTTTGTCTGTCGATAACGGGCCTTCCAACGGCGACAGATGGTTTTTCAGAATCTAAATCCACGACATTTTTATAAAGATCAGCGACCTCTTTTTTGATTTTTGATTTCAAATCAGGGTCTTTTTCAGTTGTGCCGCTTACAGTTACCGATGCAAAAATCTGGCTCAAAAGCTGTTTAATCCTTAATGCTTTTTCAGGACCAAGTTCAACAATACCTGAGGGGATTAATTTCTCAGGGCTTACAATCTTCGGTAAGTAAGATTTGATGCTTTTGGATGGTATGAATAAATTGCACCAATCATGAGAACCTTTTGCCGTAATAGTAAATTCGTCACCAGGTTTGAAAGAAACAATAGAACCATTTTTGAGAGGTATGCCATTGGCACGGTGAGCCCCATTCAGGGGAATATAAAGGAGGTTCCCATCTGAATGCAGCTTTCCATTCTTAATCGATCCGTCCCCTTCCTTCCCATACTGAAAGGTTAATTCGCGCATGGCGTAGGTGTCTATTTCCCAATGATAAAACGAAACTTTTGGAAGTAAGAAATCAATTTTAAGATGTTCAATAGATGAGAAAAAAGTTAGGAAATCATTAAACTGTTTTAAAACCATAACTTTTGCGCCCTATCCTTTTCGCATTCCACATATTATTTCAAGTACTTTTAACAAAAAAAAGTGAGCATGCTTGCTCAAAATGTGTTTATGCCAAAAACGGATGTCAAAGTTTTTTGAATGAGAGATTGTGTTAATGCCATTATTGGATAAATGAGGCTTTTTATGACTAGGAGATGAATTTCAAGGTGAATAAAATTGATAATAAGTTGTTTGCTAAAACAGCATGTTTAAATAATGAAAAACTCTGTTTTTATGCAGTCACATTTTCTGACTTGGATTGGTGAAGTCGTTGATTCAAGGTGCGAAATTAAATCTACCCTAGTAAATGGTGGGATGGGGGTTTAGGGCAAAAGGGCCGCTTATGCCGATTGTTCCTAATGTGCCTTTTTTGCTAACTATAACGAATCTTCCACCTTTTTAATCAAACTAAAATTGTTTTTTGCCGATAGATACTGATGTGCGCCTTTACTAAGGCGTGCAAAGGTTTGGTTTTTTTAATTACGGCTATGCTCTGAGGATTTACTATGTTTCAATTTTTATCCAAATGGTTTGCTACTTCAAATTCTAAAGCTATTAAAAATCCTCGCAAAGCCTCTTCTTCACTCAAACTTTTGCCTAAAATTGAATTTCTTGAAGATCGCACAACCCCAGCAAATATTACTTTTGCCTCGGGTGTTCTTACGTTGGATTTTACTAATTCTGATTCCACCAGCGAATCTGTGATTGTTACCAACAATGGTACGACTATTGATGTTTCCGGCGATGCAAACGGTTCGCAGCTTTCATTCGCAATCAATGACGTAAATCAAATCACAGTTCAAGATAGCGGTAGTGGTTCTGCTCAAGCTGCAAAATTTACGGGCTCTTCCGCTTTTAATCTGTCCGGAGGCTTTTCTAGTAAAGGTGTAGAATCCATTGAAGTCAACCAGGAGATTTCTTCAGCAGCATCCGATATCAGCATCGAAACTTCGCAAATGCTCAAGGTTTCTGCAAAATTAACCACTACCATGGGTGACATTTTTCTTAAGAACACCGGCTCTTCTGCAAAAAATGATGCAGGAATCACCATCACGAGTAAGAGTGCAAAAATCAGCACTCAGGGTGGCGATATCATGATTGAAGGATCTGGATCCGGAAGCACAAACAATCTTCATGGTGTTGCAATTGATGAGGGTGCAAAAATTTTTGCAGGGGATGATGGTTCTACTTTTGGTTCCGTCTCGATCATTGGCACCGGAAGCAAATTCGCATCGGGCGATTACAATTTCGGGTTATGGCTTGATGGCATAGGCACCAACATTAATTCTTCTGGGGGCAATGTAACATTGCTTGGCACAGGTGGTGGAACCGCATCTAGCGCTGGAAACTTCGGCTTGGTGGTAACCTCGGGCGCTGTTGTCTCGGCTGGGGGTATTGGCGTAGTTAGTGTAACTGGTGTCGGGAGCGCAAATGTTTTAGGCGGGGGCAACATGGGCCTTAGAGTTGATGGGGCTGGCTCGCTTATCACCTCTTCGGGTGGCCAAGTTACTGTAAATGGTACTGGTGGGGGCTCGGGAAATGGTGGCTATAATCATGGCATCCTTGTTGCAAACGGAGGTGCCATTCTTGCTGGGGGTGCGGGCAATGTTTCTGTTTCTGGCCAGGCTGGTATTAATGACACAGGTGGTAATAACTATGGGATTTTGATTTCATCTGCCTCTGCAAAAATTTCTTCTTCAGGCGGTAATGTATCCGTTACTGGCACCGGCGGAGGTTCTGGCGCGGGTGATTATAATTACGGTGTAAAAGTAAGCTCCACCGCAAGCATCACTTCAGCTATCAATGGCAATGTTTCTGTAATAGGCACCGGCGGTGGTAGCAGTTTATCTACTATCGGTTTCAACCTTGGGATTTTTCTTACTGAATCCTCGGCAATTAAATCTTCAGGCACTGGCACACTTTCCATCACTGGCAACGGTGGATTGAATAGTGGTGGCAATTACAACCATGGCATTCTTATTGGCGTTTCTAATCTTGTCCAAGCGGGATCGGGTGGAATTACTATTACAGGAAATAAAACCACCGGCGCCACCAGTTATGGCATCGGCATGGATCAAACCACTTTAGCTACCACGGCGGGAACTGGCGGACAAATCTCTTTCTCTGCAAATGGAATTTATCTTGGGAATACTGCAAAGATTGAAACCACTGGTATTGCAAGCCTTAACTCTTCTGAAAGCATTAGCGGAACAGGGATAGTTGTTGCAAATAATCTTACACTTGCAGCTTCCACCGGCATTTCTATCAACACTCATATTGCAACTCTTGCCGCTGTTTCAAATACCACAGGCGACATCGTCATTGGACAGTATGGCAATTTAAACCTACCATCGATCACTGCTCCAGGAAAACTCAGTATTATTTCAACAGGTGCAATTACCCAACAATCAGGGTCGTCCCTTAGTGTGAATGGCGAATCCTTATTTAATGCAGGCGCCAGCATCGTTCTTGAATCTGGCAGCAATGATTTTGTTGGTGCAGTTACCCTTAAAAACACGGGAGCAAACAATGTTTCCATCAACGATGCCAACGCAATTATTATCGCATCCTCCAATGTAGGTTCCGGAAACTTAAATATTAATGCGGTAGGTATTTCGCAGACGGGTCCAATAATCCAGCAAGCAACCGCGGGGGCAGCAACATTTAATGCAGGCGCAGGCCCTTTGACTTTATTGAACAGCGCAAATGATTTCACTGGGACTGTTTCAATTAATAATTCTGGTTCGTTCGCAGTACAATTAGGTGATGCCAACGCCTTGCAATTGGGCACCATTCTATCTGGGGGATCTGTTTCCATCACCGCACAAGGTGCTCTTACATCTTCATCCACTGGTTCCATCGAAAATACCGCAGCTTTAAATTTAACAGGCGCAACCTTAGGCACCGTGAGCCAACCCATTGCTATTGTTAATACCGCAGGCCTAAACGCAACTAGCACCGGTAATGGAAACATCTTCCTGAAGGCGTTAACCAACACCATTCAAGTTGCAAGCCTTAACGCAGGTAATGGAACCATCACCCTTGAAGGTGGGAATTTTATTTCCTCTGCAAGTGAAATCATCCATGACAATAGCTCGATCAATCTGAATGGTGGCGCTTGGGATTTAAACAATTACACTGAAACTGTTGCATCCATTTCGGGAAGTTCCAACATTCTTTTGGGCGCAGGAAGCCTTACTGTTTCTGGATCAACACTGGACAATTATTCCGGCACCCTATCCGGGACTGGTAATTTCACACGAACGGGTTCTGGTTCCACCACTTTCCTAAGTGCAAATACCTACACTGGAAAAACTTTAGTTCTGGGTGGTTCCCTCATTCTAAACGCAAATCAAGCAAGCGACTTTATTGTGGATGGTGGTACACTTACGGGCAGTGCTACTATTGGAAAGTTGGAAGCGAAAAGTGGATCGGTCAGCCCATCTCTCTTGCTATCCAAGGGCATCTCGCTTTCGGGCCCTTCTGTGCTTAACTTAACTATCCGCGGTACATCGCCTGGGGCAGGGTATGATCAAATCACCAATCATGGAACGGTCACCCTTGGGGATGCAACCCTCAATCTTTCCGGAAGCTTTAACCTTAAAACAGGTGAAGAATTGATATTAGTCAATAACGATGGCGTTGACCCTGTTTTGGGAAACTTCAAGGGGATTGCAAACAACCAGATCATCACAATTCAAGGTACAAGCTACCTGTTCAAATACGATGGCGGCGATGGTAACGACATCACCCTTACCACATCAAACACACAATTCATTACCGTTGGCAATATTTCCACACCAACTGGTTCTGGTTTCAAACTCTATTCAGCAGACAATTCAATTTCCACAAGCATTACACCTTTTAAAGGCTTTTTTGGTGAAATAAGAGTTTCCTCCAACTCCGATTTTGATGGTGATGGCGTAAATGATATTGTCGCTGCTGCTGGCCCTGGGGGTGGGCCTCGCGTTTCAATCTTTAGTGGCACCAATGGAAATATCCTCCTTGATTTCTTTGCTTACAACACTTCTTTTTCAGGAGGCGTTTTTGTTGCCTCCGGCGATGTAACTGGCGATGGTGTTCCAGATTTGGTCACTGGTGCCGGGGCCACTGGCGGGCCACATGTTATTGTCTGGGATGGAGGTTCTCTTACACATAATTCCCTTTCTCCAAAGGCCAGCTTCTTTGCTTACGCACCTACTTTTCTTGGTGGTGTTTCTGTTGCTACAGGCGACCTTACAGGGGATGGTGTCAGGGAAATTATTACCGGTGCTGGAATTGGTGGCGCTCCGCAAGTGAATGTTTATTCCAGCGGCAGTTTTGCTCTAATGCATTCCTTCTTTGCTTATGATACGCGTTTTGTAGGCGGCATCTTTGTTGCTGCTGGCGATCTAACTGGCGATCAACATGCAGAAATCATCACCGGTACTGGCCAAGGTGGCGATGCCAAAGTGAATCTTTTTGATGGACAAAATTTCCAGAGGCTTGGATCCTTTTCGCCTTATCAACAAGGTTATAATGGCGCTGTTCGTGTTGGTGCTACAGATTATTATGGCACAGGAAAACAAAACATCATCACTGGCGCAGGCAACAATATTGGCCAAAACCCAAATGTTAAAATATTTGATTTTGACGCAACGTTGCTGGATTCCATCTTCACCGGCAATTCATCCGGTTTCCAAAACAGTGTTTTTGTAAGCTAACTGTGGTGGATGCAGTTTGCCATGACTGATAAGATACCTTTAATCTGCTAGGCCCGAGGTTTTCTCTAGCATTTCATGCCCCTTTGATTGAACTATTTTAAAGAACATGATATACTTATTAAGTTTACTTGCCTAATACTGCACTCCAGCACAGTGAAAAATATCGTGATCTCAAAAAGCTGCAATCCAATTCGTTTGTTTCTCGTCATGCCCATCTTCGGAATGCTGATGATATTTTCTTTACCAGTCATTGCAGCAGAAGATGATGTGTCCGAAAAGAAGCGCGCAGAAATTCTGAAAACATTTCGTGATTCCCCTTTTCTTAACAAATATTGCATCGAGTGCCACGGCAAAAACGCCAAAGTGAAGAAAGGCGATGTCTCGTTCGCAAATGCTTTGAAGCGGCCAGGAGCGGGGGAATTCCGCAAACAATGGCAGGCTACTTTTGTAAATGTCAAAGATCATTCCATGCCTCCGGTTGATGCTAAGAATCAACCGACGGACGAGGAACGAAGTAAGTTTCTGGAATTGATCCCACTGATCAGATACCTCAATCCCAAAGACCCAGGACTTTTTGTCATCCGCAGATTGAACAAAGTTGAATATGGCAACACACTGCATGACCTTCTGGGCATCGATCCATCAGTCGCCAGGGATCTACCCGACGAAGTGCCGGGCGAAGGATATCTGAACACACTGTCCCCTTTGCAGACCGAACAATATCTGGTGATCGCTAATGAGGCGTTGAATCTGTCGCTCGGCATGAAGGATGGGCCTGCTACCAGTAAACAGAAACTTCTTTTTGGAACAACGCCTTCTGCTGAAAGCGATTGGCGCAATGCAGCGAAAAAGGTGGTACATTCGCTAACAAGGAGCGCTTATCGTCGACCTGCGACGGATGAAGAAATTGCTGTGTTGTTGCGTGTCTTTGACCTTTCTCGTGACAATAAGCTGGATTACCAGGCATCGTTACGCATGGTGCTGAAGGCTGTGCTCATCTCTCCGCAGTTTCTATTCATCACGCCTGCGAAGGAACCTCCAGAAAATCAGACCATTGTTGCGCTCGATGATCACCACCTCGCTTCAAGATTGTCGTATTTTCTTTGGTCGACTATCCCGGATGCTGAACTCTCGGGCCTCGCCGATCTTGGAAAACTGCATGAACCAGAAACTCTGCGGGCCCAAGTGAAACGAATGCTCCTTGATCCACGGTCGAAAGCTCTTTTTGATGGTTTTGGCTCGCAATGGCTCGGCGTTAAAGGGTTGAAGGACAAACGGTTCGACCCTGCTAAGTTTCCTGGGATGACTCTCGAAGTACGAGCAGCGATGTACGATGAAGTCTGGCTTCTATTTGATAGCATTGTCCGGGGTAATCATAGCATCATGAATTTTATCAACAGCGATTACACCTTCTTGAATGAGAATCTTGCGAAGATCTATGGACTCGAAAAAATCATCACCGGGCCGGAAATGAGACGTATCCAGATCACGGATGCTAATCGTGGTGGGATCCTCGGCATGCCCGGCATTCTTGCAATGACTTCCTTCCCTGACAGGACCAGTGCGGTAAAACGCGGAGCGTGGGTTCTTGAACAAGTGCTCGGCGAGCATATTCCGCCCGCTCCTCCAAATGTACCCACGCTTGAAAAACAGGATAAGAAAAAGGTCGCAACCCTGACGATGCGTCAACGAACGGAACTCCATCGCACTAATGCCACTTGTGCGAGTTGCCATAAGGTCATGGATCCGATCGGCTTCGGGTTGGAAAATTTTGACGCAATCGGTCGCTGGCGGGATAAAGATGATTCAGGTGCCCCGATTGATGCCACCGGCGAGCTGCCGGGAGGCTTGAAATTCAATTCCCCAAAAGAATTGAAAGCGATCATCGCCACCCGCAAAGAAGACATCGCTCGTAACCTTGCCGAAAAATTGCTCGCCTATTCTCTTTGCCGTCAGATTGAAGGTTATGATCAAATCGTTGTCGACCAACTGCTGGAAAATATCAGCAAGGACGATTATCGTTTGCAATCGCTGATCATTGAAGTTGTTGCCAGTTATCCATTCACCCACCGCCGCATTAAATAAGGTTTAAATCATGATTCAAAAATCCATGCTCGATCGCAGAAACTGCCTTAAAGGCATCGGTGTCACTCTTGCCTTGCCTATGTTTAACTCCATCGGCTGGGCTTGGAATGAAAAGGGCACGCCTGCCAAGCCCCCCGTTCGGCTCGGCTTCATGTACATGCCGCACGGTGTTGTCATGGATGAATTCTGGCCAACCAAACCTGATACATTTCTTACCGCACCACCAAAGTCAATCGAATCTCTTCGTCCTGTTCTCAATCAATGCCTTATGGTGAAGGGCGTATCTGGCG
>Ga0208089_1000310_pt1 | contig 12991 bp, 9 predicted proteins | sample LakMenEpi29Jun12_FD_150744 | JGI IMG/M metagenome (GOLD analysis project Ga0208089, IMG submission 150744) | Freshwater microbial communities from Lake Mendota, WI - 29JUN2012 deep hole epilimnion (SPAdes) | ecosystem: Environmental > Aquatic > Freshwater > Lake > Epilimnion/Euphotic zone ... | reverse complement strand
TTGCATACGCAAATAAATCGATCAAAGCCGCTTGATTATCGCTTTCAAGCAATTCCTGCATTTGCGTTAATTGCATTTTAAATGCCTCAAGCAGGGGTAATAATTCATTTTTATTGGCAAAACAAATAGCTTGCCACATAGCCGGATCACTTGAAGCAATACGCGTAAAATCTCGAAAACCACCAGCAGCATAATGAAAAATATCTTCTTTTTCATCACGATGCCCGAGCATATTCACCAGTGCAAAGGCTAAAAGATGCGGGAGATGGCTCGTTGCGCCAAGGACACTGTCATGTTGCTTCACATCCATCAACGCAACTATTGCCCCCATTTTTTCCCAGCACTGCGCAACATGCTGCACATGCGTTTGTGATGTATTGGGCAAAGGCGTGATAATGAGGCGTTTTCCTACAAATAAATCATCCAGTGCCGCGCTCACGCCACTTTGCTCCGCGCCAGCAATCGGATGCGCCAAAATGAAGTTGTCGGGCACTTCGCCAAAGACGTGTATAGCCGCATCCATGACATTGCCTTTTGTACTGCCCACATCAAAATACACGCAGTCACTTGACCAAAATGGTTTAAGTAAACTTAAAATGCGCTGTGTACTTGCGACAGGTGTTGCCAATACAACGCAATCTGTCGATTCAAGTGCACTGGCTATATCTGTATAAAATTCATCAATGACGCCAAGTTGCTTAGCGAGTTGTAAATTTTCTAAATCGTCAACACGCCCAAAACCGACAATACTTTGCGCCAAATGATGAATCCGCGCGGCTTTCGCAAAAGAGCCGCCAATTAACCCCACGCCAATGACGCATACTCGTTTAAACATCGGCTAACACATCCTTAAGCGCATTTAAAAACGTCGCGTTTTCTTGCTGTGTGCCAATACTAATGCGCAAAAAAGTGGGCATTTCATACACATCTACAGGACGCACAATCACACCTTTGCGCAATAATTTGTCATAAATCGCTTTGCCATCTTGTTTTAAGTCCACCGATACAAAATTTCCCGCAGAAGGAATCCACGTTAAATTTAATTCAGCAAAGCCCGCTGTTAGCTGCGCCATGCCAGCAGTATTGTTGGCTATCGTTCTTTGCAGATAATCAACATCTTCCAGTGCCGCATGCGCCGCCGCAAGGGCAAGCGAATTATTATTAAACGGTTGGCGCACACGATTGAGTAAATCAGCAATTTCAACACTCGACAAACTGTAGCCCACGCGCAGACCAGCAAGCCCATACGCTTTTGAGAAAGTGCGTGTAATCACTAGATTAGGATAATTTTTCAGCCACGATACGGAATCAATCGTTTCACTTTGGCTAACGAATTCAAAATAGGCCTCATCGAGTACGCAAATAACATGATTAGGCAACGCAGCGATAAATGACTCAACATCACGTTGCGCAAGCAGTGTTCCTGTTGGATTATTGGGATTGGCGATAAAAATCACGCGTGTTTTTTCAGTTACCCGCGTAAGCATAGCCTGTAAATCATGCCCATAATTCAACGCTGGTAGGACGACTGCTTTTGCGCCCACCGCTTGCGTCACAATCGGATACACTGCAAACGCATGTTGCGAGAAAATCACTTCACAGTCAGGTGTTAAAAATGCACGTGCTACTAGCTCTAAAAGCTCATTAGACCCATTACCAAGTGTAATTTGATCTGCCTGCACTGAAAATTTTTCAGCCAGCGCCTGTTTTAAATGAAATCCGCTACCATCGGGATAAAGCGTTAAATCTGAAATAGCCGCTTCAATGGCCGCACGCGCTTTTTGCCCCATACCTAGCGGATTTTCATTCGATGCAAGCTTGACAATATTCGTCAGTCCAAGCTCACGCTCTAACTCTTCAATGGGTTTGCCTGCTTTATAGGGAATCGATTTTTGAACACCTGCCACAGCGAGGTCATAAACAGTATTTATAGTCATTTTTAAACATGCCGTTGGTTGAAAGTTGCGAAAAGTTTGACACATTCTACAATAGAGTAACAATGCGCGTTAATCTTGAAATTTTTTATTCTACAAAAAGCCCTCAAAATGACAACTCTCTACTATCAAGGTCAACAAAAAGCGATTATTGAGCGCCCTTTATCGCAAATGGAAGGCGATTTTGGCGATATGCCGCCCATTTTAAAACGCATTTTTCTCGCGCGTGGCGTAGTATCGAGTACGCAACTGGATCGAAATTTAAATACACTGCCCTCACCTTGGCTGTTTTCTAATATGGAAACGATGGTCGCGCATTTGGTTGATGCGTTTGAGAATCAACAGCGGCTGTGTATTGTCGCCGATATTGATGCCGATGGCGCGACAAGTTGCGCAGTTGCTCTCAGAGGCCTGCGTATGCTTGGCGCGGCGCAGGTGGATTTTGTGGTTCCTAATCGTTTTGAGCACGCTTATGGTTTAAGTATTGATATCGTCGAGCTTGCCGCGCAAAAAGACGCACAGGTTTTAATTACCGTTGATAATGGTATTAGCAGCCATGAAGGCGTCCTTGCAGCAAAAGAGCGCGGTATGCGCGTGCTGATTACCGACCATCATCTCCCCGCCAAAACACTTCCCGATGCAGATGCAATTGTGAACCCGAATTTAGTGGGCGATGAATTTCCCTGCAAATCCATTGCAGGCGTTGGCGTGATATTTTACGTCTTGCTGGCTTTGCGCAGTCGCTTGCGTGAGCGTGATTGGTTCACCACGCAGCAGATTCCCGAACCCAATTTAGCGCAACTCCTCGACTACGTTGCTCTTGGCACGGTGGCGGATGTTGTGTCGCTTGATAGCGTCAATCGAACGCTTGTCCATCAAGGTTTACTGCGTATTCGTAGTGGAAACGTTCACGCGGGTATTTTAGCGCTCATTGAAGTCGCTGGTAAAAATGCAACTACACTGCAAGCCAGTGATTTTGGGTTTGGCGTAGCACCACGTTTAAACGCAGCGGGGCGTATTCAAGATATGTCGCTGGGCATTTTATGTTTACTTGAGGACGAACCTGCTACCGCCCGGCAAATGGCGGCGCATTTAGATTTACTCAATTCCGAGCGACGTGAAATTGAGCGTGAAATGAAGCAAGAAGCCATGAACCTGCTCAATGACACTTATGCGTTTGATAAAAAACATGCCGAATCGGGCGTGTGTCTTTATGATGAAAATTGGCATCAAGGCGTGATTGGTATTTTAGCGGCAAGAATTAAAGACCGTCTGCATCGCCCCGTGATTGCATTTGCGAATGCAGGCACTGATTTAGTCAAAGGGTCTGGGCGTTCAATTGAAGGCGTGCATTTGCGTGATGTCCTCAGCGATATTGCCACAGAACATCCGCATTTAATTTTGCAATTTGGTGGTCATGCGATGGCGGCGGGACTCAGTTTGCACACGCATCATCTTCCTTCATTTACGATTGCATTTGATGAGGTCGTTAGTCGTCGCTTAGCGCAATTAGATTTACAACAAAAAATTCTTTCTGATGGCGAATTAACTGACGCGGAATTAAACCTTGATTTCGCGGATTTACTGCATAATGTCGCCACATGGGGACAGCATTTCCCAGAGCCGATTTTTCATGGTGTGTTTGAAGTGGTGCAAGTGCGTATCTTAAAAGATCAGCATTTAAAATTACTCGTGCGAATCAATTCGGCTAGTAAAGAATTAGAAGCGATTGCGTTTAATGTAGATAAACCTGAAATGTGGCAAGGCATGCGGCGTGTACTGTTAGCCTATCGCCTTGATGTTAATCAATTTCGAGGAAATCGCTCACTGCAACTCATGGTGCAGTATTTAGAAAAACAGCTGTGATGATTTTGATACGTTTTTGTGACGGTTAAACTAAACGAGAAAAACCGTCACATAAAGTGTTTTTTGAACGTTAGCCAACAAGCTGAGAATTAAATAATTCGACTAATTCTTCTTGTGAAATGGCTTTTTTACTGGCTACAGCCCATAAATCAAAATGTTCTGGACGATCCATCACGCCAACCATCGCAAAGCCTGCACTTTGCAGATCGTGTGAAAGTGTTTTTTTCGTAAAACCACAACGATGCGCCATATATAAATTACCACGTGCCATCGGTGGGCGATGTCCATATAAAATATCAAGCGGTGTAATAGGACCTGCTGGCGACACATAGGCGGCATCGGTTAATTTATCTTCGGCAACTAACTTGCACACTGACTGTAAATCGGGGCACGTAATCACCACAAAACCATCTGATTTAAGCACACGTGAAAATTCTTTTAGTGCAACAGGCACTTCATGTGGATATAAATGCTCAATATTATGACTTGAAAAAAGTGCATCAACCGATTCACTTTCAACAGAACTCATATCCGTCATCGTTCCAACTAAATCGGGTTTCACTGATTCATCAATATCAAAACGAATTTCTTGCCATTCATCTGTATTAAAACCAATGGTGGTTTGGTCTTTGTGTTTTGGTCCGCAGCCAACATGTAAAAATGATTTCACTCTTTTCTCCTAAAATTTAAAAAATTATTTCAATCCATCAATAACTACAGGTGCTTGACCTGCGTTGACCAATGCCCAATTCGCCAGCAAATCTTCGCGGTGAATTTCAACCCATGCAATCGCCAGTCTTTCTTGTTTGGTTGGCAGACTACTTTGCGTCATCTCGCACGAGTCCAGCGTAATAAGTGCTGAAGTCCCTTGAAAATCAGCATGAATGTGTGGCGGACTGGTCGCTTCTGGCGCATATTTCATTCGAATCACAATGCCGTAAAACAAACTCAATATCGCATATTCTGACGCATTTACCGGTAAATTTGATGCCATATTTTTACTTGGAATACCTTGCACAATCGCTTTTTCAAGCAAATTCTCAATGTCGCGTACTTGTTTTGGCATGTCAAATAAATGACAAGTTGAATGACGTGCTTCAATGCTCAAACGTAAATTCGCAACGTGCGCTCTATCTGCCGCCAACGCCACCGCTTTTTCTTCGTAGTCGTCAAAGGTGTAGGTAATGAGTTCATCAAGACCAAGCGAATGAAGCAAACTACCCGCCATGCGTGATGCAAAAGTTTTTCCTGATAACGTTAAAATGGGCAATCCCATAAATAACGCATCATTGGCCGTTGTACCACCATTAAATGGCGTGCAATCTAAAAAGACGTCAGCCACTCGGTAACGCGCCAAATAATCCGCTGGTGTCACGCGAGATGCAAAAATTAAACGCTCTTTCTCAATACCATGTGAAAGCGCTGATTTCACCATATTGTCATGCGCCCATTCATTATCTGCAAGCAACCACAAGACGCTATCAGGGACACGTTTTAAAATACGCATCCAGCAAGCAAACATGTCTTCGGTAATTTTATAATTGTTATTAAATGAACAAAATACAAACGCATCATCGGGCAAGTTACAACTTTCTCGCGTCGGTTTAACGCCAACGGGACGTTGTCTATCCGATACTTGAAACACATGCGGCATATAAAGCGGTGTTTCACTAAAATAAGGCACTAATTCGGGTGGAATTAAAAATTCATCACCAATCACATAATCGATATTCGGCAATGCAGTCGTACCGGGAAAACCAAGATACGTCACCTGCACAGGTGCGGGGCGATAAGCTAAAATATTCGGGCGAACACCCGACGTTAAGCCTTGCAAATCCACGAGCAAATCAATTTCATGTGCATGAATACATTTTGCGGCCTCTTCATCACTCATGTCATAAACAGAAATGAAATGATCCATCGCATTTACAACGCGCTCACGCAACGCTGAATCGTCGGGCGGTGTAAAGCAAAAACCATAAATTTCAAACTTGTCGCGGTTATGAAGCTCAAATAACTCCACCGTCAACAGCGATACCGCATGCGTGCGAAAATCAGACGACAAATAACCGATACGCAATTTTTCATGCTGATACGGCGCTTGATTTTCAACTAAATTAGGTAAATTCAAATCCACTTTTTCTTTGACAAAGCTTTGTGAATTTTCTAATTGCTCTTGAGGATTATTGGATGCGCTTAACATGGCGAGCGCCGACGTTCCAGCAATCATCGCTGCTTTTGAGACGCCAATAATTGGCTCGTAAACGGGCCATTCACATTGTTTTTGACGCAAATGCACCCAATGTGAAATCACTTTGGGCTGATCGGGACTCAGTAGCAAACTTTGCTTGAGCATTTGCTCTGATTCTTTGAATTGACGCTCCGTTTCAAGCACGCGACCTAAACTGTTTAGCGCTAAAATATAAATCTTTTTATCTTCATCAGAAATCGCCGTATATTCATAATTAGCAATAATACTGCGCCATTGATTCAGCGCGTCTTCAATGCGACTTTGACGCTCAAACAACGCCCCTAAATTGAATTGACCTTGCAAAAAATCGGGATGAACCGCGATAGAGTCACGGTAGGCCTGCTCTGCTTTTTCATGTAATTTTTGCTGATCTAGCACGACCGCCAAATTAAAATAAGCCGCATAGTTGATTGGCGTATCATTATGCGCAAGCCATACTTCATATAAGTCAATTTGCTCTGCCGGTGTCAATGACTCACCCGTTGAAAGCAATGCCATAATATCCATTTCTTGATTTCTAGCTTGTTTCAAAAACGTGTCAAAATTTGATTTACTCATGAACTATCTCTATTAAAAAAATACGATGCAAAATGTCTGTAAAATGAAAAATGCGCTAAACAACGCGCAAATATTATGAAATTTATAGCAATTAACGTGCCGTCGTTATAATTTTCGCAATCGAGCGTAATAAAAACCATCACAATTCTGTGTGCCAGTTAAAATTTGCCAGCCATGTTTGGCGGGATTGTCATCTAGGTGAAATGGAATTTCTTTGGCGTCTGCGTTTTCACTTAAAAAACGCGCGATTTGATGTTCATTTTCTGCTTTTAAAATAGAACACGTGGCATAAACGAGTAAACCGCCCTTCTCAAGCATTGTCCATGCCGCGTTCAAAATAGCATACTGTAAATCCGGCAATGCAGATAAATCCGTTTCACGACGCAAGAGTTTAATATCTGGGTGACGTCGAATCACGCCTATAGCCGAGCAAGGCGCATCGACTAGAATACGATCAAATAAAACGCCATCCCACCACGTTTTAGGCTCTGTCGCATCACCCACAATAAGCGTTGCCGATAAATTCAACCGTGCTAAATTCGTTTCCACGCGCAACATTCGCAGTGCATCAATATCCACCGCCACGCACTGCACATCGGGTTGAGATTCTAAAATGTGCGCTGTTTTGCCAGCGGGCGCGGCACATAAATCAAGAACGCGATGCCCTGCTTCAAGTGACAGTAACCCTGCAGCAAATTGCGCCGCCGTGTCTTGAACAGACACCGCGCCTTGTGCAAAATGGGGCAGCGCACCCACGCCAATCGGTTTAATTAAATGTATCGCACAAGGATGTGTATCAACGGCTCGCGCCTCAATATCTAAAGTGGCTAATTGTGCCAAATAATCCTCGCGCGTGTTTTTCAAGTTATTCACCCGCAACATCATGGGCGGTGCTTCATTATTGGCTTGAAAAATATGCGCGGCAGTGTCTTTGCCCCAATCGTTTTCAATTCGGGCAATTAACCATTTTGGATGGCTATGCAGTGCGACGGGATTATCGTTAATACTGAGTTCAATTGCGTCCTTTTCGCGCAAATAACGTCGCAAAATGGCATTAATTAAGGATTTTGCCCATAATTTTTTTTGCGTAGCAAACACCGTTTCAGAAACGGCCGCGTGTTCTTTGACGCGCATAAAAGCCAGTTGATATAAACCCACCAACGCGAGCGCGTAAATTTCACTGTCTTTCATCGGTTTATCGAGGAGTTGCATTAATATAAACTGCAAGCGGTGATAATAACGACAAACTCCAAAACAAACGGCTTGCACAAAGGCTTTATCTTGCGGATTTTCAACACTAGCAAGTGTGTGTTCAAGCGCAGTGGTGAGTGATTGCCCGTTTTCTAAAACACGCACAAGGGTTCGAGCGGCAACGAGTCGAGTATTTATTTTCATTAGGGTTACAAATAAAGGGGGGTGCAAGTTTACTTTGCGAAAAATAGAGATTGATTATAATTGAACGCCCTAATCAATGCGCTAAGTAGTCATTAAATACAATTTACAGCACCCATCCATTTACCTCATGCGCGGCAAGAAAGGCACTCGCACTCATACGCTTACCATTAGGCAGTTGCAATTCATGAATACGCACAAAACCCAGCCCCGTCGCCACATCAAAGGTTTTATGGTTAGCACGAACTTGCCCTGTTTGAAGCGTATGCGTTTCGTTTAGCACTTCCGCTTGCCAAATTTTCATTGGATTACCATTGTAGAGCGTATGCGCCACCGGCCACGGATTGAGCCCATGAATTTTGCGTACAAGTACATCCGCATTTTGCGCCCAATCTAAGCGTGATTCTTCTTTGGTGAGTTTTTGCGCATACGTCACCAAAGTTTCATCTTGCGGCTCGATTGTCAATGTCCCGTTTTCAATTTGAGGAAGCACTTTTTCAAGACCCTCCGCACTCAATACAGACAGGACATCATGCACATCCGCTGAGGTGTCAGTGGATTTAATTGTGTAAACCTCTTTATGGAGCATATCGCCCGCATCGAGTTTTTTCACCATCTGCATTATGGTCACCCCCGTCTCCGCATCGCCTTCAATGACTGCGCGTTGAATAGGGGCAGCGCCGCGCCAGCGTGGCAAAAGTGATCCATGCCCATTGATACACCCTAAACGCGGCGCATCAAGCACCGATTGCGGCAAAATCATGCCATAAGCCACAACAATCATTAAATCAGCATTAAACGCCTGCAAAACATGAAGATCCTCTTCATTTTTTAGGCTCAATGGCTGAAAAACAGGCATATTATGCGCAAGCGCTAACGTTTTGACAGGACTAAATTGCAATTGTTGCCCGCGTCCTGCAGGTCGATCGGGTTGCGTGTAAACCGCGCAAACATCATGATTCAAATCAATTAAACGCTGCAAACTAGGCACAGCGAATTGCGGTGTACCAGCAAAAATAATTCTCATTTATTTTCCTTCCAATCGATGTATTTTTTCCAACTTAGCTTTGATACGTTGACGCTTGAGCGCTGAAAGGTGATCAATAAATAATTTACCGTCTAAATGATCCATTTCGTGCTGAATACAGGTTGCAAGCAAATCATGCGCTTGCATTTCAAATTCAACGCCCTCACGATTGAGTGCTTTAACCGTAATTTGCCCTGGGCGCGTGACCTTTTCATAAAAATTCGGCACCGATAGACAGCCTTCTTTGTATTCAAACTCGCCTTCTTGAGTGAGAATTTCAGGATTGATAAAACACAGCGGATCGTTTTTTTCTTCGCTGGTATCCATCACCAAAATTTGCAAATGTGCATCCACTTGCGTCGCAGCAAGACCAATGCCTCCAGCGTCATACATGGTTTCAAACATATCGTCTATTAACTTACTGACTGTGTTATCCACGTTTTTTACCGGCAGGGCTTTTTTTCGCAACCGCTCATCCGGAAATTCGAGAATAGTTAGAATACTCAATGAACTCTCCACTATAATAATTAGAAATGATTAAATAAATTTAATTCTATCTGAATTCAGCACAACTTTGAAATTAGCCGTATGAAAAACTTTTTTTCACATTCACTCTATTGTTTAAAACACCCATGCAACTAAACAGCCAAGATGCCGACATTAAATATTGGCTTGCGCTACTTCGCGTTGAAGGAATTGGCTGTAAAACGTTTCTCTCGTTAATTGAAGAGCACACGCCAGAAGACATTTTTAGTGCAAGTGAAGCGACATTACATGCTTGGGGGGTTAAAAAAGCGTTAATTGAGCGTATCGTCTCGTTTAATTGGCAAACGGTAGACTATGATTTGCAATGGCTCGCCCATGACAATAATGAGGTACTCAAAATCTCGCATCCGCTTTATCCAGAAGCGCTCAAAGAGATTTATGATCCCCCTCCACTCCTATTTATTCGCGGCAATCCTAAGTTACTCGCTTACCCCCAAATTGCAGTCGTAGGCAGTCGAAATCCCTCTGCGCTTGGCAATAAAGCCGCGTTTGATTTTGCATTTGAATTAAGTAAATTTGGTTTTGTGATTACCAGTGGCCTTGCGCTGGGTATTGATTCGACAGGGCATCAAGGGGCACTGAGTGCGGGTGGCTATACCATAGCCGTTGTAGGCACGGGACTTGATCGTGTCTATCCAGCAAGCAATAAAGACTTAGCGCTTGAAATTGTCAATAACGGCGCAATGGTGTCCGAATTTCCACCGGGGACAACAGCGCAAGCGAATAACTTCCCTCGACGCAACCGAATTATTAGTGGTTTATGCCAGGGTTTGCTACTCGTTGAAGCCGCGCAAAAGAGTGGCTCACTTATCACAGCACGCCTTGCCATTGAGCAAAACCGCGACGTTTTTGCCATACCGGGATCTATTTACAGTCCCCTTTCTCGTGGCTGTAATGCCATGATAAAAGAAGGCGCAAAACTTGTCGAATCCCCACAAGATATTATTGATGAATTAAGTCAATATAAACAACGAATTAGCTTTTTACGCTCCGAGCCAGAACAATCATTACTTGACCTCGAGCAACAAACATTATTGAATCTAGTCATGTTTGGCCCAACGTCTATTGACGATTTAGTCGAAAGTTCAGGGCAATCAGTGGAAAGTATTGCCGTACAACTTCTCATGCTTGAGCTACAGGGGCATATCGAGGCGACCGCTGGCGGTTGCTATATCCGCGTAAAATAATTAACTAGGATTTATGAAAGAAAATATTTTTGATGTGCTGATGTATCTTTTTGAAAATTATATGGATGATGACAATGAAATGCTTCCTGATAGTGATATCGTGAAAACGGAATTGCTTCAAGCGGGTTTTGAGCATAAAGAAGTGAATCGTGCTTTCTCATGGCTTGAATCATTAAGCATTGAGCCTAATGATATTCAACCTATGACAGCGGCTTCATTTCGCATTTTTAGTGCGCAAGAAAAAGAGTGTCTTGATGTCGAATGCCAAAATTTATTGATGCATTTAGAGCGCACAGGTATTCTCAATTCAGTTAATCGTGAATTGGTGTTAGACCGCGCCATTGCACTTGAAGAAAGCTTAACGCTTGATAAGTTAAAATGGATTGTTCTCATTGTGCTGCTCAATCAACCTGATGAAGAGCTGGCATTAGCGCGAATGGAAGACATGATTTACGATCTACTGCCAACGTATGTGCATTAAAACACCTTTTAAAAGCCCGTCTTTTGTATCAAATGGAATGGATAAATGAGCAAAAATCTCGTCATTGTTGAATCGCCAGCAAAAGCAAAAACCATCGAAAAATATTTAGGCAAAGATTTTCATGTCCTCGCCTCTTATGGTCATGTACGGGACTTAATCCCCAAAGAAGGTGCTGTCGATCCGCAACACGATTTTGCGATGAAATATGAAATCATAGAACGCAATCAACGCCATCTACTTGCCATCACCAAAGCATTGAAATCAGCCGACACCCTCTATCTGGCAACCGATCCAGATCGCGAAGGTGAAGCCATTTCATGGCATTTGCTCGAATATCTCAATGAAAAGAATTTAGTGGGCAAAAGAGAAGTACATCGCGTTGCGTTTCATGAAATCACCAAAAAATCTGTCACGCAAGCTATTGCTGAGCCGGCTAAACTCAATTTCAATTTAGTTTACGCACAGCAAGCCCGTCGCGCGTTAGATTATTTAGTGGGATTTAATCTCTCGCCCCTACTTTGGAAAAAAATTCGTCGCGGTTTATCTGCTGGGCGTGTTCAAAGTCCCGCTCTACGCTTAATTGTTGAGCGTGAACTTGAAATCGAAGCATTTAAAAGCCGCGAATATTGGTCAGTTGACGCCGCAACTTTTGCGCATGACCAAGCCTTTAAAGCCAAATTAACCTACCTTGATGGCAATAAAGTCAGCCAATTTACCATCGACAACGAGCAAACCGCGCAGGAAACTAAAAAAATATTACTTGATGCGGCGCAAGGTCAGTTAATTGTCAGCAAACTCGAAAAAAAGCAACGCAAAAGTCACCCAGCGCCCCCCTTTATTACCTCCACACTTCAGCAAGAAGCCGCCAGAAAATTAGGATTTACCACTAAAAGAACGATGGCGGTAGCGCAGCAATTGTATGAAGGGATTGATATTGGTGGAGAAACGGCGGGGTTGATTAGCTATATGCGTACGGATTCGGTGAATTTATCAGCTGAAGCTATAGCGGATATTCGTGCGTTAATTGGCGAAATCTACGGCGAATCAAATATTCCCAAAACGCCACCCGAATACAAAACAAAATCAAAAAATGCCCAAGAAGCGCATGAGGCGATTCGTCCAACGTCTGCGCGTTATATTCCTGCGCAAATTCAGTCCTACCTCAGTGCTGAGCAGTTTAAACTCTACGAATTAATCTGGAAACGCACGATTGCATGTCAGATGATTCACGCGACGCTAAATAATGTCGCCATTGATATGAGCTGTAATGAGGGTAAACATGTATTTCGCGCCACAGGCTCATCGGTTGCCACACCCGGATTTATGGCGGTGTATTTAGAAGGCAAAGATGACTCAAAAGAAGGCGATGACAAAGAGAGCTTCCTGCCGCCTCTCAAAGAAGGCGACAGCGTTATTTTAAACGATGTGATTATTGCTCAACATTTTACCGAGCCACCTCCACGCTATGGCGAAGCGAGCCTTGTTAAATCGCTTGAAGAACATGGTATTGGACGTCCTTCAACGTATGCATCCATTATTTCAACGCTGCAAAATCGTGAATATGTCACGCTTGAAACAAAACGTTTCCATCCTACGGATGTCGGTCGAATAGTGAATAAATTTTTAACTGACCATTTCACCAAATATGTCGACTACAGTTTTACGGCGAATTTAGAAGATGATCTAGACGCCGTTGCACGCGGCGAAAAAGAGTGGATTCCACTCATGCGCAGTTTCTGGGAGCCATTT
>Ga0208089_1000304_pt1 | contig 13050 bp, 11 predicted proteins | sample LakMenEpi29Jun12_FD_150744 | JGI IMG/M metagenome (GOLD analysis project Ga0208089, IMG submission 150744) | Freshwater microbial communities from Lake Mendota, WI - 29JUN2012 deep hole epilimnion (SPAdes) | ecosystem: Environmental > Aquatic > Freshwater > Lake > Epilimnion/Euphotic zone ... | reverse complement strand
TGACAAATTAAGTGCCGATAAGATTTTGCAGGATAAATTACACAGCTTGAGCAATGTCACGGTAATAGTGAATGCCGAAACCACGGAAATCACCGGTGAAGATGAAAAGGTCAACGGTTTGATTTACCGTGACCGGGTCAGCGACACCTTGAAAACCGTCACATTGGCCGGGGTGTTTGTGCAGATAGGTTTGTTGCCGAACACCGATTGGCTAAAAAGCAGCGGCATGGCTTTGAGTAAATTCAATGAGGTGGAAGTGAACGCACACGGCCAAACTTCACTGGCTGGGGTGTTTGCTGCAGGCGACGTGACCACCGTGCCCTACAAGCAAATCATCATTGCCATGGGCGAGGGTGCCAAAGCCTCGCTAGGCGCGTTTGATTATTTAATCCGTCAGTAATCAGGCATTCCTTAGGCGAATAAAAAGGCGATAGCACGGCTATCGCCTTTTTTCTTCCCCCTCGGTTAGGGGCTATTTTTTGCAGCAGCCACCGCTGTTGCAGCCAAATAAGGCATAGGCCGGGCAGAAGTTGAACAAACCGGTAAGCAATGGCGCAACGCCTAGCCATGCCCAAACAGGGCCGCCAAACACCGCTACCCAGCTGATTAAAGCGATGCCCACCACTATGCGTACTATTTTATCGATACCGCCAACGTTGGTTTTCATGATGCTTATCCTTGAATAAAGTAGGGTTTGAATGCACTGGCTAGGCCAGTCAAACCATCATACACCTATGGCAGCAGTGCATAGTATTTGCTTTAGCTGGCCATGCTCAAGGCCACCGCCTCGGCGATGCGTATGCCATCCACCCCGGCCGATAAAATACCGCCAGCGTAACCGGCGCCTTCACCGGTGGGGTAGAGGCCTTGCGTGTTGATGCTTTGCAAACTTACCTCATCGCGCTTGATGCGTATAGGCGAGGAGGTGCGCGTTTCTACGCCAGTTAGAATGCCATCGGCCAGATCAAAGCCTTTAATTTGTTTGGCAAATTGCGGGATGGCTTCGCGTATGGCGCTGATGACAAATTCCGGTAAGGCTGTGTCTAGATTGCCCAAACGCACGCTGGGGGTGTAAGAGGGCATGACTTGACCAAATTCGGTCGAGGCTTGATTGGCTAGGAAATCGCCTATTAACTGCCCAGGTGCTTGGTAGGTGCTGCCGCCCAATAGAAAAGCCTGGTGTTCCCAGTGCCGTTGAAAGGCAATGCCGGCTAGTGGGTGGCCGGGGAAATCCACTTCTGGCGTGATGCCCACTACTATGCCGGCGTTGGCATTGCGTTCGTTGCGTGAATACTGGCTCATGCCATTGGTCACCACGCAGCCGGCTTCCGAGGCCGAGGCCACTACCGTCCCGCCTGGGCACATGCAAAAGCTGTAGACACTGCGGCCGTTGCTGGCATGGTGGACCAATTTATAATCGGCTGCGCCCAAGATAGGGTGTTGGGCATTTGGGCCGTGGCGGGCGCTGTCGATTAAGGATTGCGGGTGCTCTATTCTGAAGCCTACGCTAAAAGGCTTGGCTTCGATGAAGATGCCTCTTTTGTGGAGCATCTCAAAGGTATCGCGGGCGCTGTGGCCGACGGCTAAAATCAAATGGTCGGTGGCAATGCGCTCGCCGTTTTGCAGCACGACGGCTTGCACTTGATGTTGGCCTTGCTCGTTGCTACTCAGTTCTATGTCGTCAACGCGACTTTGAAAGCGGATCTCGCCGCCAAGCGCGATGATGGTTTCACGCATTTTTTCCACCATGCTGACCAATCTGAAGGTACCTATGTGCGGGTGGCTGACGTATAAAATTTCTTCTGGCGCACCGGCTTTGACGAATTCGTTCAGCACTTTACGACCATAATGCTTGGGATCTTTAATCTGACTGTATAGCTTGCCGTCAGAGAAGGTGCCGGCGCCCCCTTCACCGTATTGCACGTTGGATTCGGTATTCAATTCGCTTTTACGCCAAAAATTAAAGGTGTCTTTGGTGCGTTCACGCACCGCTTTACCACGCTCTAATACCAAAGGCTTAAATCCAGATTGGGCTAATACCAGCGCGGCAAATAGGCCGGACGGACCCATGCCAATAATGACCGGCCGTTTTGTTAAGTTGGCGGGCGCTTGCGCCACGAAATGGTAAGACGTGTCTGGCGCCAATTTGACGTGCGGGTCTTTGCGTAATTTAGCGAGGATTTTCGCTTCACCTTGCACCGTCACATCCAAGGTGTAGGCCAATAAAATCGCATTGGCTTTGCGCGCATCGACGCCGCGTTTGAAGATGGCGTAATCCAATAAATCGGCTGCATTGATGCCCAGTTTTTTTATGATGGACGCCCGAATTTCATCGGGATGGTGATCCAGGGCTAATTTAATTTCGGTGATACGTATCATGGGCTAACCTAATTGTAAGGGCGTGTTTACAGCGCTAAATTTAATTGCAATAACTGACGTAATAGTGGAACCGTAACGGGTTTCTTGGTAGTAAGTGACCACTCATCCAGGGCGTCTAAGGTGGCCATGAGGGTGGACAAATCCCGCCGTAAATAACGCAGGCAATAATCCACCACTTCACTGGGTAAGCGCATGCCGCGTTCCATGGCATGGTTTTGCAGGGCTAAGGATTTTTCTGCGTCGTTCAAGGCGTGCAATTGGTAGACCAAACCCCAGGCTAAGCGGGTGGCCAAATCATCACGCAAACCCATTTGCGTGGGGGCGTGCAAGCCGGCCGTGATCAAGCTACCGTGGTTTTCTTTTATCTGGTTATAGCGATTAAATAAATCGATTTGCGCATCCGCACTCAATAAATGCACGTCGTCCACCACCGTCACATTTTGCGCAGCACAGGCTTTGAGCAAATGGCTTTTGCCGCTACCGGCTTCACCCCAAAGGTAGATGAAATGGGATGCCCCGGATGGGGAGGCGGCCGCCCTTAAGCTAGCCAATGCCTCCGCATTACGGCCGGCCATAAAGTTTTGCAGGCTAGGTGGCGAGGCCGGTTTGATGTCGAGTAGTAGTTGCTTCATGGCTTTCAATAGGGAGGTGAAACTTAAGCGGCGATGCGGATTTTGACTAAGCGTGTCATGCTGCAAAGAGTTCGATGGTGGTGGCCGTTAAGAGTAGGCAGCCTATGTTTTTTACTGCAGTTTTTTTGGGTTCAGTCGTCATATAGGTTAAAATTATACTTAAATTACTGTTTAACTCCCGAATTGCATTAAAAAAACCCTATTGATCACGAAGCGAGAGCCGTTTTGACTACCCACTCTAACAATACAACATCAATCAGCTACCGCGATGCCGGTGTAGACATAGAAGCAGGCGATGCCTTAATTGAAGAAATTAAACCGTTTGCTAAACGCACCATGCGCCCTGAAGTGTTGGCTGGTATCGGTGGCTTTGGCTCGCTATTCGAGATGCCTAAGAAATACAAGAATCCGGTGTTGGTATCGGGTACCGATGGCGTTGGCACCAAACTTAAATTGGCCTTTGAGTTGAATAAACACGATACCGTGGGCATCGATTTGGTCGCCATGAGCGTGAACGATATTTTGGTGCAAGGCGCTGAACCTTTATTTTTCCTAGACTACTTTGCCTGCGGCAAATTGGAAGTGGGCACAGCCGCACAAGTGATCAAAGGCATTGCCGCCGGTTGTGAGCAATCCGGATGCGCTTTAGTCGGTGGTGAAACCGCCGAAATGCCAGGCATGTACCCAGCCGGCGAATACGATTTAGCCGGTTTTGCCGTGGGCTGCGTGGATAAAGAAAACATCATCAATGGCAGCACCATAGCAGCCGGCGACGTGGTGCTGGGTTTGGCCTCCAGTGGCGCCCATTCCAACGGCTATTCCTTGATACGCAAGCTGATAGCCAAATCCGGCATCGATTTTGCATCGGACTTCCACGGCCGCCCATTTAAAGACGTGGTGATGGCGCCCACGCGTATTTACGTTAAACCTTTATTGCAGTTGCTGGCTACCCTGCCGGTAAAAGGCATGGCGCACATTACCGGTGGCGGCATCACGGAAAACATCCCGCGTGTGCTGCCAGCGGGGTTAACCGCGGAGATTAAAAAAGGCAGTTGGCCCATGCCGCCTTTATTCACCTGGCTGCAAGCCCAAGGCAATGTCGCTGATTTGGAAATGTATAAAACCTTTAATTGCGGCATAGGCATGGCCGTGATTGTGGCGGAAGAGCATGCCGCCGCCGCCATGGACTTGTTAACGGAGGCCGGTGAAGCGGTGTTTCACATAGGCCAAGTGCGTGCGCAAAAAGCCGGCGAAGCCCCTACGGTTGTTCTCTAAGCCTACCCTATCTAGCGCAGTTCGCTGGCCGCATTAACACTATAAAGAAAAGCAAATGACCCCAAATTTAATCCGGCAAGCGGCGGTAATGTTATCCAATCTGCTGGAATTCAATAGCCCGGCGGATGCAAAGCTGAGCGAATTTTTTCGCAACAACCGCGATTTGGGCACCAAAGAACGCGCCTTTGTAGCCGAGAGTGTTTACGGCGTATTGCGCCGCTTACGCTTTTTAAGCGCGGTCACCGCCACCGACGACACCGATAACGACGACGCGCGTAAATTGGTCTTGGCTTGGATGTTGCGCATACAAGGCATGAGCATACAGAAAATGGAGCCCATGCTCAGCGAGCAGCAAATCGAATGGGCGCGCACCATTAAAGCTAAATCCACAGAAAACCTACCCTTGGCGGTGCAGGCCGATGTGCGCGATTGGTTTTGGGAAAAATTGGTGGCGCAATACGGTGAGGCTGAGGCCTTGACCATAGCCCGCAGCATGCACGAAGGCGCGACTTTAGATTTGCGCGTCAACACCATTAAAGCCACGCGCGATGAGGTGCTGGCTAAATTTATCGCCGAAAACACCAGCGGTGAAGCGAACATCACCACCACCCCGTATTCACCCATAGGTTTGCGCATGCCTTTGCGCTTAAACATTAGCCGTCATGTGATGTTTACCGATGGCCAAATCGAAGTGCAAGACGAAGGCAGTCAAATCCTAGCGCATTTGGTGGCAGCCAAGCGCGGCATGATGGTGGCGGATTTCTGTGCCGGTGCCGGCGGCAAGACTTTGGCCATGGGCGCCTTGATGCGCAATACCGGCCGTTTGTATGCGTTTGATGTATCGGAAAAACGCTTGCACAGTTTAGGTCAGCGCTTAAAACGCTCCGGCTTAAGCAACCTGAATGCGCAGCGCATCAACGGTGAAAATGACCCTAAATTAAAACGCTTAAACGGAAAATTTGATCGCGTGTTGGTCGATGCACCCTGCACAGGCTTAGGCACATTGCGCCGTAATCCGGATTTGAAATGGCGCCAAACGCCACAAGATTTAGCCGAATTAACCGTCAAGCAAGCGGCGATTTTGGCCCGTGCGGCCAAGTTAACTAAAGCCGGTGGCCGTTTAATTTATTCCACTTGCAGCTTGTTAAGCGACGAAAACGAACAGATAGCGCAAGCTTTTTTAGCGGCTCACCCAGACTACACTTTACTCAACGCGGCTGAGATTTTGAGCCAACAGCAAATTGCCTTGGACACCGGCCCTTATTTAAAACTGCTGCCGCATTTGCACCAGACCGATGGCTTCTTTGCTGCTGTATTTGAAAAAACTGCTGACACGCCAGTGAAAAAAGTGCCAGCGCCAAGTGCGGTGGTGGCGGAAGCGCCGGCCGTGGAAAAAGCGGCTGCGCCAAAAAAAGCCAGTACGGTTAAAAAACCCACTGCTATCAAAAAACCCAGTACTGTCAAAAAAACCAGTACTGTCAAAAAACCCAGTGCAGTCAAAAAAACCAGTGCAGTCAAAAAAACCACGGCCACGGCAAACGCACTAGTCAAAACCCCCGCTAAAGCCTTTAAAGTAAAAGCCGCTAAGGCTTAAGACCAAGACATGAAATGGCCTAGCCTCAACCTGCAAATTTTATTAGGCGCTGTGTTTGGGGTGGCACTAGGGGCTTATTTTCACGATCTAGGTGCATCCCATCCATTGTCGCAGGGCGGGGTCTATGCGGCCGGTTTGCTGGGTACCCTGTTCATCGATTTACTCAAAATGATCTTGATTCCCTTGGTGTTTTGTTCCATTGCGGTCGGCATCGCTAACCTGCGCCAACACCAGCAAATGCATAGGGTCTGGGTCAGCACCTTGGTGTTTTTTATCTGCAGCATGGCGATTGCCATCGCCCTAGCTTTGCTAGCTGGTAATTACTTTAAACCTGGGGCAGGCTTGCATCTGTCTATGTTTGAGCATGCCATGCAAAACTTTGAAGCCAAGCAGCTGCCCTTGCCGGCATTTTTAGCGCAATTTCTGCACAGTCTTTTCCTTAACCCCTTTGCTGCTTTGTCGCAAGGCAACGTGCTGGCGGTGGTGTGTTTTGCGTTAATTTTAGGCATAGCAATGGTCATGGGTGGCGAGCGTTATAAAGGCCTGTTAGCGTTGTTGCAAGAAGGCCTGGCCATGTGCATGCAAGTGGTGGGTTGGATTATGCGCATCGCTCCCTTAGGCATCATGGCCTTACTCATCCAATTGGTTGCCATGCAAAACTTAGCCATGCTCAGTACCTTGGCCAAGTTTGTGCTGGTGGTGGTGGGCACCACCTTGTTGCACGGTGTCGTCGTGCTGCCTTTAATCCTCTATCTGTTTACCGGTAAAACCCCGCTGTGGTTTTGGCGTGGTGCACGCGAGGCCTTGATGACGGCATTTGCCACCAGCTCCAGCTCGGCAACCTTGCCGGTTACTTTACGTTGCGCCAACGACCACTTGCAGGTGAAGCCGGCTATTGCCGGTTTTGTGATTCCATTAGGCGCCACCATCAACATGGATGGCACGGCTTTATACGAGGCGGCGGCGGCTTTATTCATTGCCAATTTAGTCGGCATAGAATTGAGTTTTGCCCAGCAACTGATTGTGTTTTTTACTGCCATGATTGCTGCCATGGGCGCACCTGGCATACCGAGTGCCGGCATGGTCACCATGGTCATGGTCTTGCAATCGGTCGGCTTGCCAGCCGAGGCCATCGCCATTTTATTGCCGATAGACCGCCTGCTCGATACCTTGCGCACCACGGTTAATGTGGAAGGCGACATGGTGGGCAGCTTGGTCGTACAAAAATTACTGGCCAAACAGGCCGCCTAGAATGCATGGCGAACTGGCTTAAACGATTAACAAGCCTAAGGAGCGATTAAATGGATTGGGCCTATTTATTCAAGATTGGCATCGCACTGTTTGCCATCGTTAATCCCATAGGCAGTGTGCCCATTTTTATTAGTGCCACCGACGGTTGGGAGCAAAAACAAAAAATGCGCACTGCTAACGTGGTGGCACTGACGGTTTTCTTGGTGCTAGGCGCTTCGGCTTTATTTGGTGAGGGCATACTGGATTTTTTTAGCATCAGCATTCCTTCTTTTCAGGTCGGTGGCGGCATATTAATTCTATTGATCGCCATCAATATGCTTCATGCCAAGCAGAGTCATTCTAAGCAAACCCCAGAAGAAGCAAAAACCATGGAAGAGCGCGATGTGATTGCTATCGTACCGCTCAGTATCCCTTTGCTAGCCGGCCCAGGGGCGATCAGTAGCATGATCATTGCTGCCCAAGACAGCGCAACCCTAGGGGGTCAATTGTCTTTATTGCTGCCGATTTCTGTGGTGGCTATGCTGATATGGTTAACCTTGCAACTGTCCGGTTACATCGCCGGTAAATTGGGCACCATAGGCATCAATATCGTGACCCGCTTGATGGGCTTGATACTGGCAGCGATGGCGGTGGAATTTATTGCCCACGGATTGAGTGGGCTGTTTCCTGCGCTTGCCAGTTAAATAATTGCCAGCTATTTCAGCGCATACTCAACGCGGTTTTAAGGGGCGTTGATGTTGATCGTCCCGCATCCAACGAATAAATTGTAACTTCATTTGCCGGCTTGATATAAATCAAGTTGGCTTTTTACTATTCGTTCGATAATTCCACCCAAACATTTTTTATGCGCTGTATTTAGCCTATTGGAAAATTTATCGGATGAACAATTTAGCTAAACGGTGGCACATTTTTACATCGGCTCCCCATCGTGTTTTCTTTTTTTGGGGCGCGTTTCAGTCCTTGCTGTCCTTAATTTGGTGGTTGGCTGATCTGGCTGGGCGATATGCAGGTTGGTATGCGCCGATTGCATGGTCCCTTAATCCCGTGGATGCCCATGCTTTTCTGATGATTTACAGCTTTTTCCCATTCTTTATCTTTGGTTTTTTAATGACCACTTTTCCGCGCTGGATGAACGGTGAAGAAGTCGATCGCCGGTTTTACCTGACCGCTTTCTTATGCCTAGCCACTGCTTCGCTTATGTTCTACCTGGGCCTGTTTTTTAGTCTAGGTATTTTAAAAATCGCCTACCTATTATTTCTGACAGGATGGGGTCTGGGTTTGTGTGGATTATTACGCGTCTACCTGCGTGCAAAACATCCCGATAAGCGGCATGCAACCATCACATGGGTGGTGTTAGGCTTAGGCTGGCTGTTATTGATGGGCTTTACGACGCAGCACGTTTGGTTGGTCACGGGGGCTAAAGTGCTGGGAATTTGGTTGATTTTATTGCCGGTATTTTTTGCCGTGAGCCATAGAATGATTCCCTTTTTCTCTGCCAATGCCTTAGCCCATTATCAAATTGTGCGCCCCAATTGGGTGTTAGTCTTGGTGCCGAGCTTGGCGCTGATGCATGGCTTGTTTGAGTTGCTTGGCTGGCAAGCTTGGACCTGGCTGGTTGATTTGCCCATGGCCGCTAGTGGGCTGTATTTAACGCGTGCTTGGCGTTTACGCGATAGCCTTAGGGTGCCTATACTGGGGATGTTGCATATAGGGTTTGCTTGGTTTGGCTTAGCCATGGCCTTATATACGCTGCAAAGTTTAACCTTATGCTTTACTGGGCAATGGCTATTGGCTAAAGCGCCCTTGCATGCGCTGAGCATCGGGTATTTCAGTGCCGTGCTGATGGCCATGTCCACCCGTGTCACGCTCGGCCATTCTGGACGGTTGCTTAAAGCCGATTCATTAACTTGGGGCGTTTTTCTGGCATTCCAATGCGTCACACTGTTGCGTATCGCAGCGGAATTGCCGGGGCTGGATTTTGTGGCCCGCAGTCATTTGTACGTGATTGCTGGCGTAGCTTGGTTGCTATGCTTTGCGATTTGGGCCCATAAATACCTGCCCATCTATTGGCAAGACAAAGCCAATTAACAACACGGTGCCGAAGGCTAATATGATTAAGCGCAAAATTCGCGACAAAATTATTGCTTTGTTGTTGTTGTATTTGCTGATGGCTTTGCTGGCCATCAGTGCCACCTTGATGGCGTCATGGCGACTGGAAGGGGGGGCTGCGGCCATCAATGAGGCAGGGCGAGAACGCATGCGTTCTTATCGTATTGCTTACCTGTTGGAACGGCAAGTGACGACCCCCACAGCGCAGTTGCAAGCATCGATAGAGCAAGAGATGCGGTCGTTTGAACGGGCCTTAGTGGAATTGTCTCAAGGCGATCCGAAGCGGCCTTTGTTCTTACCCAAAGACGTCAAGGTGCAATCCAGAATGGCGCATTTAACTCGCTCTTGGCAAGCCACCATTAAACCGCAGATAGCTAAAATTCTTAACAGTAATCGCCAGCATGAGCAACAGCTGGCATTGCAAAATTATCGACCCATGCTAGAGCATTATGTTAATGGCATTAATACCGTAGTCAGTTTGGTGGAACGCAGCAATGCCAAATCGACCTTATATTTACGCGGCTTACAAGTGGTTTTAATGCTGTTAGCCTTGGTCGGTACGGTGTTGTTGGTTTATTTGTTTATGCGTATGGTTGTTCGTCCTGTCACGCAATTGCGTGAGGGCATGGAGCGCATGACCTCTGCTGATTTTGCAGTGCGTTTACCAGTAAACAGTCAGGATGAACTAGGTGAACTGGCCATGGGTTTTAACCGTATGGCCGATGAATTGCAGGATCTTTATGCTACGTTAGAGCAAAGGGTCGAAGAGAAAACCCGCAGCATAGAAGCTAAAAATAAAGAATTGGCCATGTTGGACAGGGAGATGCTCATTTCTGAGCAACGCAATATTCTGGCACAAGAACTGCATGACAGCATCGCTCAATCGTTGGCATTTCTTAATATTCAAGTGCAGCTATTGCAGGAAGATTTCAAGCATGCGCGTCATGTGGACATTGAAAAAGGCTTGCTAAAAATTCGTGAGGGCGTGCAGGACAGTTACGATGACGTTCGGGCCTTGTTAGTGCATTTTCGTACGCGGATTGTTGCCACGGATTTAGTCAGCGCCATCACTGCGGCATTGGAGAAATTTGAAGGGCAAACGGGTATTAAGACTACTTTCGAATTGAGCGGCACTATGCCTGTATTGCCGGCTGAAGCTGTTTTGCAGTTGATGCATATTGTTCAAGAGGCCCTGTCAAACGCCCGCAAGCACGCACAAGCAACTTTGATTTCAGTGGAATTAATGGGTGATGAACAATCCCAAGAACCATGCCAATTATTTATCCGTGATAATGGCGTGGGTTTTGATCTTAACCGGGACCTGGGTGACAGTCATGTCGGTTTGCGTATCATGCGCGAACGCGCCCATCGAATTGGTGCACAGTTAATGATTGAATCCGAGCTGACCAGAGGTAGTTGTATACACTTGGTCGTAGCAAAATGAGAAACAGAAAGGCGGAGCTATGCATGCGATACGCGTCTTAATTATTGATGACCATACCCTGTTTCGCAGTGGCATCAAGTTGTTGCTTGAGCGGCAAGTTGGGTTTGAAGTGGTGGGTGAAGCCGGCAATGCTTTAGATGGTATGAAACGTGCCAAAAAACTGCGACCAGATGTCATTTTATTGGATTTACACATGCCGTCCACCAATGGCTTGCAAGCGATTGCTTCCTTGCGGGAAGAAGCCCCGCTTACACAAATTATTATGCTGACGGTATCGGAAGATGCCGAGGACTTGCTCGAGGCCTTGCGTGCGGGTGCGCGTGGCTATTTATTAAAAAACATAGAAACCGATTTTCTATTGGATGCAATACGCCGTGCGGCCAGCAATGAATCGGTGATGTCGCCATTGATGGCTAATAAACTAGCCGATGCCATTCGCCATCCGGTAAAAGAAAACGCCCCACTTGCTAGCGGCCTAGATAAATTATCACCGCGTGAGCGGGAAGTGATTGCCATGTTGGCGCGAGGCGCCACCAATAAAGAAATTGCGCGCAAGCTGGATCTGGTGGAGTCCACCGTAAAAATTCATGTGCAGGGCATACTGCGAAAACTTAATTTATCCAGCCGTGTACAAGCCGCCGTGTTTGCTGTTGAGCATCATTTGACACCCGCGCAGCAATCATTTCACAGCCTGACCAGCCCCACCCAAAAGAACTAGTCAATAAAAGTTGACTAGTTCTTTTGCTTCATTTGACCACTACTTTTGATTAACGCCGATTTGATGTAAGTCAATCTGGCCAATAAACCCTCTCGTAGAATCGTTGTGTAATTGATTGGCAAATCGTTTGCTGATTAAGCAATAAAAGATACAGGAGGCGTAGATGGCTACACAACAGTATAAAGCATGGTCCGTCGTAGGGATGAGCACACTCTCTTTTACCGTGTGTTTCATGATCTGGATGATGTTTGCCGTGATTGGCATTCCCATCAAAGCCATGTTGAGCCTAAACGAAACACAGTTTGGTATTTTAATCGCAACGCCGGTACTGACTGGCTCCCTGATACGGTTGCCCTTAGGCATGTGGACAGACAAGTTCGGTGGGCGAGTGGTGTTCTTTAGCTTGATGCTATCGACCGTGCTGCCCATTTATTTGATTTCCATGTGCACCGAATATTGGCAGTTTCTTGTCACGGGCCTATTTGTTGGCGTGGCCGGCGGTTCCTTTACCGTAGGCATTGCCTATTGCGCGCGCTGGTTTCCAAAAAACCGACAAGGTTTGGCCATGGGTATTTTTGGCGCGGGTAATACCGGGGCCGCTGTCACCAAACTGGTTGCCCCGCTGATTGTTGTTGCTTATGGCTGGACCATGGTGCCCCAAGTTTATGCGATTTTGATGATGTTGACGGCCCTGCTATTTTGGTTTTTCACCTACTCAGACCCTGCCCATAAGAACAGCACCACGGTCAGCATGCGTGAGCAGTTGACGGTGCTAAAAGACCCTAAAGTGTGGAAATACAGCCAGTATTACTCGATAGTGTTTGGCGGTTACGTTGCATTAGCCCTGTGGATGACCAAGTACTACATCACCGAGTACGATTTTGATCTAAAGACCGCCGCTTTGATGGCCGCCGCGTTTAGCATTCCTGGTGGCGTGTTGCGCGCTGTGGGTGGGTATTTCTCCGATAAATTTGGCGCACACACCATTACTTGGTGGGTGTTGTGGGTATCCTTGGTCTGTTTGTTCTTTCTTTCTTACCCACAAACCGATATTTCTATCATTACCATCAGTGGCCCACAGACCTTTCATGTTGGCCTCAATGCCACGCTGTTCACCGTCATTATGTTCACCATGGGTATTGCTTTTGCCATAGGTAAAGCCTCGGTATTTAAGTACATATCCGATGATTACCCACAAAACATAGGCGTGGTTTCTGGTGTGGTGGGATTGGCCGGCGGCATGGGTGGTTTTTTAATGCCCATTATGTTTGGCGCCTTGGTGGATTTAACCGGCGTGCGTTCGTCGGCTTTTATGTTGATGTTCGGCATTGTGTGGGTATCGCTAATTTGGATGTATTGGACAGAAGTGCGCCCAGTAAAAATTGGCAGGCACCATGAACGTCAAGCAAAAAATAAAGCGGTAATCATTTAGGGAGAACGGGATGGCAACGAACATTGAATCATGGAACGTAGAAGACAAGGACTTTTGGGAAGCCATAGGAAAAAAATTAGCTTACCGTAATTTGTGGATTTCGGTGCCCGCCTTACTTTGCGGTTTTGCCGTCTGGTTAATGTGGGGCATCATTGCCGTGCAAATGAGCAACCTGGGCTTCCCTTTTAGTAAGGATGAGTTGTTCACTTTGACGGC
>Ga0208089_1000303_pt1 | contig 13054 bp, 9 predicted proteins | sample LakMenEpi29Jun12_FD_150744 | JGI IMG/M metagenome (GOLD analysis project Ga0208089, IMG submission 150744) | Freshwater microbial communities from Lake Mendota, WI - 29JUN2012 deep hole epilimnion (SPAdes) | ecosystem: Environmental > Aquatic > Freshwater > Lake > Epilimnion/Euphotic zone ... | reverse complement strand
CATTAGGATAGCGAACTGGCGGCGCAGCTGAAGCAAAATAAACCTTTTTTGCCCCTGCTTCACGCGCCATTTGAATAATTTGTGCTGAAGTTGTTCCGCGTACAACGGAATCATCCACGAGTAATACATTTTTGCCGTTGAACTCTAAATCAATCGCATTGAGTTTTTGACGTACCGATTTTTCCCGCATCTTCTGGCCCGGCATAATAAACGTGCGTCCAATATAGCGATTTTTAATAAACCCTTCGCTGAATTTAACTCCCAATTTATTCGCCATTTGCAGCGCAGCTGTGCGACTTGTATCAGGAATTGGAATCACGACGTCAATATCGTGATCACCCCATTCACGTTGCACTTTCGCAGCCAGTTTTTCACCCATACGAAGGCGAGCTTTATAAACAGAAATATTATCAATAATCGAATCAGGACGTGCAAAATACACATACTCAAAAATACAAGGACAATGATCCACGATATCTGCACATTGGTGCGTGTGTAATTTCCCAGATTGCTCGATAAAAATGGCTTCACCAGCTGCGATATCACGGATGACATCAAACCCTAAAACATCAAGTGCAACGCTTTCTGAGGCAATCATAAATTCACTACCCTGCTCACTTTTACGCTCGCCAAAAACAGCAGGTCGAATACCATTTGGATCACGAAAGCCTAAAATACCAACCCCTGCAATCATAATAACAACCGCATACGCGCCACGACAACGACGATGCACGCCTTTTACCGCTTCAAAAATATCCGCAACACTTAAATCTAATTTATGCAAACTTTGCAACTCGTGCGCAAAGACGTTGAGCAATACTTCAGAATCAGAATCCGTATTAATATGACGTTGATCTTCCTCAAATAAGGCTTGTTTGAGTTCTTCTGTATTCGTTAAATTACCATTATGCGCAAGCGTTAAACCAAAAGGCGAATTCACATAAAATGGCTGCGCCTCAGCTGAACTTGTACAACCCGCTGTTGGATAACGGACGTGAGCGATACCCATATTTCCACGTAAACGAAGCATTTGATCATTGGTAAAAACATCTCGCGTTAAACCATTGTCTTTGCGTAAATGCAATCGACCGTTTTCACAAGTAACAATACCTGCAGCATCTTGACCACGATGTTGAAGCACAGTGAGTGCATCGTACAAATCTTGATTGACCGCCTGATGAGAAACGATAGCAACAATACCACACATTTTTTTTACCTAAATTGAGGAGAAAAGTTTTAAAAATAACGATTTGATTGATATAAGTTGCACAATCAAAAGAGTGTGCAACTTTATTGACCTACTTTTGCAAATAGAATTTATTCTGCGACTAAAATAGATTTGATATTTTGCTCATCCATTTTTCGTTTCATTGATGCTGCGCGTTTACCATCAAGCTCAGGGCCCACACGTAATCGGTAGCTAATCCCTTTTTCAGTTTGAACGGGTTCAAGTAATGCGGGCAACCCTTCTTTTTGCAATCCTTCAAGTAGGGCGGTTGCATTTTCTTTCTTTGTAAAACTTCCGACTTGAATATACCAGCGTGATGGCGCTGCAGTGGTTTTAGGCGCTGCGACAGCCGCTGCAATTTTCTTTGCATCTGCTGCAGAGCTATCTCCAACGGGTGAAATTGATTTTACCGGAGCGACAGTAACACTGTCGGTCAGTTTTGCCGCATGCACTTGTTTTAATAACTCTTCTTCGAGTTTGCTTACAGGTTTCTTGGTTTTCGTCTCTACCACAGATGAATCATCTTCAGCTACGATAACAGGTGTTTTCTTAGGTGTGAGTTTTGGCTTCATTGGTGGTTCATCATCCACTTCATCGCCACGAATATCATAATTGGTTGTTTCTGAATAAACCGTTTTTTCACTGCGTGGTTTTTCTCGAACGGGTTTTGCAATGACTGGCGCTGCCTCTGTAGGCGAGTTAGCCGCTGTTGTCACAGGTGAAATATCTTCCATTTCATCTGGGCGTAAAGTATTTGGTGCTACACCATTAACGGATGCAACCGCTGTTTTATTTTGAGGAGGCAACGCTAAAACTTGCTCAGCACTGACAGGCAATTTCGCAGGCGGCTCTTCTACAAATTGATTCTCAACAGGTATGCTTAAATTACTGACTACCTGACCGTCTTCTTCAACACTGTCATCAAACAACATCGGTATAAGTATTGCCGACAATATTGTGACTACAAATGCGCCCATTAAACGTTGTTTTAACTCATGATCAATGTTCATGTTTAATTTCACCTATTTTTAAATTAATACAGCAATCTGATACTAAAAAAAATGACCCAAAAACCAAAATCAAATCTCCCACTCGCGCTGTACTTTTTGCCGCATTAAATGCTTGAGCAAAACCTGAAAATCCCCAATGCCCCGTATTAATTTGACATTCATCAAAAATAACGCGCATAGCCGATTCAGTGACAGCGCGCGCATTATGCGTTAGAGGGGTAAAAAACCATTGTGAAACCATCGGTTTCATCAATGACAGCACACCTGCGATATCTTTATCTTTCATCATGGAGAAAATAGCATGAATGCGTGTATTTGGAAAATTTTCATGAAGATACAAAACCAATGTTTCTACAGCTTGAGGATTATGCCCAACATCCAAAAGAATTGGGATATCACCTTCAATGAGTTGAAATCGCCCTGACAATTTCACATTTTGCAACCCTGCGCGAATTGATTCATCTCGCATAGTCAAGCGAGATTTCAAACATTGCGTGGCAAAAATGGTTGACGCTGCATTGCGATATTGATGTTCACCTTTCAATGCAGGTGGAGGAAGATTATCTATTACGTAATTTGTACTTTGCCACGTCCATGTCTGAGTATTTTTCGAATAATTGTACACATCACCTATACGAAATATATCCGCTTTGACATGTGCTGCATGATCTACAAGCGTTTGAGGTGGGTTTTGCTCTCCAACAATGGCGGGCTTATTAGGGCGGAAAATACCCGCTTTTTCATAGCCAATCTTATCACGTGTCTTTCCAAGCCACTCAACATGATCAATTGCAATACTCGTCACGATTGCAACATCTGCATCCACAATATTGACCGCATCAAGACGCCCACCAAGTCCAACCTCTAGAATTTGAATAGCCACGCGTGCTTGAGAAAAAATTAATAGAGAAGCCAGCGTACTAAATTCAAAATAGCTCAGTGTCGTGTCTCCACGCGCCTCATCAATTAACGAAAATGCTGCACAAATCTCATCATCACTAACAGGTATTCCGTTAATTTTAATACGCTCACTATAGCGTAAAATATGTGGGGACGTATATGCCCCCACACTATGACCTTCTGCTATATAAAAGGCTTCCAAGTAAGCGACACTTGAGCCTTTACCGTTTGTTCCAGCAACAGTTAGCGTGATGGGTTGATAATGATCTTTAGGTAAAAGTGTTTCATAAACACGTTTAACACGCTCAAGTCCCAAGTCAATAGTAAGCGGATGTAAACTTTCCTGCCAAGACAACCACTGCGCTAAGCTATTAAAACGATTCATTTCTTCTGCCAAGCGTTAGCCTGCGTCTTCTACTTCATTTGCCAAAAGATCAATCGTCTCGTCTTGAGTCAGCGCCACTGGCACTGTCTCCCGACTATATTGGTGTGACATCAAAATAGCCAGAATACTTGCTATTTTTTCGCGTATGTCACGACGATGAATAATCATATCAATGGCACCGTGTTCTTGCAGAAACTCACTACGCTGAAAACCTTCGGGTAATTTTTCACGAACGGTTTGTTCAATCACGCGCGGACCAGCAAAACCAATTAACGCATTAGGTTCCGCTACATTTATATCACCAAGCATGGCTAAACTAGCGGAAACACCGCCCATGGTGGGATCTGTCATGAAGGAAATATAAGGCAAGCCACGTTGAGAAAGTTTCGTTAATGCCGCACTGGTTTTCGTCATTTGAAATAACGAAAACAAAGATTCTTGCATCCTCGCACCACCGCTAGCCGTAAAGACAATAAAGGGCACACCGAGCTCTATGCTTTTATTGACACCACGTACAAACTTTTCACCGACAACCGATCCCATCGATCCGCCCATGAAATTAAAATCAAAAGCGGCTGCTACAATATCTTGACCATTTAATTGCCCTTTCATCACAACTAGCGCGTCATTTTCTTTGGTCTGTTTTTGCGCTTGCAGAATACGATCTTTGTATTTTTTGCTATCTTTAAACTTCAACGGATCTAGCGGTTTAACATGCTTACCAACTTCTTCGCGCCCATCTTCATCTAAAAACAAATTTAGCCTTGCGCGTGCTGAAATACGCATGTGATGATCACATTTCGGACACACACTGCCATTTTTTTCTAATTCACTGTTATACAAAATAGCATTACAGCTTGGGCATTTTGCCCATAAACCTTCAGGTACCGTATTCTTTTTATTTGTTGACTCTGTTCGAATAATCGACGGTCGTAATTTCTCAAACCAACTCATAATTAGTTATCCATTGCCTGCCGCATTGCGGTTAATAAATCAATAATAGCTTCTTTTGCTTGTGATGGGCTGTGCAAATTGGCTTCAATTTGACTAATTAAGGCACTGCCAACCACAACACCATCGCCTAAATTAGCAATCGTTTTAGCGGTTTGCGCATCTTTTACACCAAAACCAACCGCAATCGGCAATTTTGTATTTTCACGAATCTCAGCTAATTTAGTTTCAACATCAGCCGCATTTAAATGCCCAGCACCTGTTACACCTTTGAGTGAAACATAATAGAGATAACCTGCTCCAATCGTGTCCATTGTTGCAATACGCTCTGCACTGCTATTTGGTGCAAGTAAAAAAATGGGATCGACGCCGCGTGACTTGAGAAGGGCGGTACATTCTTGCGCTTCTTCAGGCGGTAAATCAACGGTCAGTACACCATCAATGCCTGCAGATTGAACCGCATCAGCAAATTTTTTATATCCCATCGCTTCCACAGGATTTAAATATCCCATAATCACAATTGGTGTATGTCCATTGGTTTTGCGGAATTCTCTAGCAATAGCAAGCGTGCTTCGTAAACTTTGATGATGTGCAAGCGCACGCTCACTAGCACGCTGAATAACAGGACCATCAGCCATAGGATCTGAAAAAGGAACACCCAGCTCTATAATATCAACGCCAGCACCAACCATTGCATGCATCAATGGCACTGTAAATTGAGGATTTGGATCACCTGCGGTAACAAAGGGTATAAGCGCTTTACGATTTTTTTGTGCTAATTCAGTAAAAGTTGCAGCTAAGCGACTCATAATTCAATTCCTTCTCGTTTTGCCATAGTTTGCATATCTTTGTCGCCACGCCCTGATAAATTGACAATTATGATTTCGTCTTTTTTCATTGTAGGTGCAAGCTTTAATATATAAGCCATAGCATGACTTGATTCTAAAGCTGGAATAATCCCTTCCATGCGAGTTAGCGCATAAAAACCACCCAATGCTTCATCATCTGTAATATTGACATATTGTGCACGGCCAGAATCTTTTAGCCATGCGTGTTCAGGACCGACACCTGGATAATCAAGCCCAGCAGAAATTGAATGTGTTTCAATAATTTCACCGTCATCATCCGACATTAAATAAGTACGATTGCCATGCAGAACACCAGGGCGACCTGCGCATAAAGGCGCAGAGTGTCGACCTGTTTCAACGCCATCACCCGCCGCTTCAACACCAATTAGTTTTACGCTTGCGTCGTCAATGAAAGGGTAAAATAACCCCATTGCATTTGAGCCGCCACCTACACAAGCCACAAGTGTGTCAGGAAGTTTTCCGGTTTGCTCAAGGCATTGCGCTCGCGATTCTCGACCTAAGATGGCTTGAAAATCTCTTACCATTGCCGGATAAGGATGCGGTCCAGCTACGGTGCCAATAATGTAGAATGTATTATCGATATTCGTCACCCAATCACGCAGCGCTTCGTTAAGTGCATCTTTCAAGGTTTTTGAACCTGATTCGACTGCAACGACTTTTGCACCTAGCAATTTCATGCGATACACATTAAGTGACTGACGCGCAACGTCAACGGCCCCCATATAAACAACACATTCAAGGCCTAAACGCGCAGCCACAGTCGCCGTTGCAACACCATGTTGCCCCGCGCCGGTTTCTGCAATAATGCGCGTTTTGCCCATACGTTTAGCCAACAAAGCTTGACCTACCGTATTGTTAATTTTGTGTGAACCTGTGTGATTTAAATCTTCACGTTTCAAATAAATTTGGGCACCGCCGAGCGCTTGACTCCAACGCTCCGCATGATAAAGCGGTGAAGGACGACCAACATAATATTGCAAATCCTTATCTAATTCGGCAATAAAATCCGGATCTTGCATATAATGCTGATAAGCTGTATTGAGTTCATCGATAGCGGGCATTAGCGTTTCAGCGACAAAAATGCCGCCATAAACGCCAAAATGTCCTCGAGCGTCGGGCATATTATATTTTTGGGTCATAGTGTTTCTCGGTCACCTTCTTGTACTTGTTGTGTAAATGCGGTCATTTTAACGATGTCTTTATGACCTTGTTTTAATTCTACACCGCTACTGACATCTACGGCATATGGCATTACAGTTTTGATAGCGCGCTTTATATTTTTAGAATTTAATCCACCAGCTAAAATAACAGGTAAAGTGCGTTCTTTAGGTATTAAATCCCAATCAAATACACTCCCCATTCCGCCTCTAGCATTTGGATGATACGCATCTAAAAGTAAAGCGACTGCATCGTGATATTCTTCATATAAAACGTCGAAATCAAGCCCCTTTTTCATGCTAACCGCTTTAAAGTATGGTTTATGATAAATACGACAACTGGCCGCTAATTCATCTCCGTGAAATTGCAAATAGTCCAAAGGAACTTGATGCATAACATCACGAATATATTGCTCTTGTGCATTCACAAATAATCCGACAACAGATACAAATGGCGGTAGAGCTTTTGTTATTTCAAGAGCCGTTTCTATCGACACATGACGTGGACTTGATGCGTAAAACACTAGGCCAATCGCATCAACACCTAAGTTGGCTGCATAAACAGCCTCTTCCACATTAGTAAAACCACAAATTTTAAGACGTGTTCGCATAAATCAAAAAATAAAAATGTAAAAAATATTGTGCGTAGCATAGCATAAAATAAGCTGATGATTTTTGTCATCGCACATTTTTAGTTTCATTAGAGTCTAAGGCTTGTGCTATGGGCGTTGATTTTAAATTACTTTTATAAAGTAGGGGTGAGAGTGTAGGTTCTAAAAATTTTAAAATTTGTACCGGCAACGAACTGGTAAAATGGTAACTTTCCGCATTATCGCCGGTTACATAAGCCGTGATAACACCAAAAAACCGATCCCCCAAAAAGAAAGTAAACGTTGCAGCGCGACTAACAAATTTAGATTCAATCAATTGCCCTCCTGCTCCCCATTTTTCTTTACGGTGATCACCTGTTCCCGTTTTACCGCCTACAGCTAATGGTTTACCGTTTTCATCTTTATAGACACCGTTTAACCGACCCGCTGTTCCATTTGCAACGACACCAATCAGCGCACTTCGTGCTGCATGAGCTACTTCAGGCAAAAGAACTTGCTGCCCTGTTTCGGGGGTTTTATCTAAGATAGTTTCATAAGGCGTCGCCTTAGCATAATGCAAATGTGAAAAGCGCACAGCAGGCAAACGTATTCCATCATTGTTAATAATACCAATTAATTCAGCTAATGCGGCTGGGCGATCACCTGATGCGCCAATCGCAGTCGCATAAGAAGGTGTCAGCGACGCAAAAGGATAACCTAGACGCTCCCATGCATCATGAATTTGCTTAAAGGCATCATCCTCTAAAAGCGTCATAATACGTCGCTGTTGCGCGTAGTGATGCATGTTTTTAAATAACCAAAGATACACATTCTGACGTTCATCAACGCTGGCTGCGATCACTTCATCACGTGTTGCATTAGGGTGCTTAGATAAATACTGCACCATCCAAAGTTCTAGCGGATGTACTTTTGTTATATACCCTTGATCTTGAAGATCAAAATTTTCAGATGAATATTTATAAAACAACGTATCAATATTTTCATTTGCAAGTACAGTGGCGGGTAAATGCTCTTGCAAATAAGTAGTTAGCGACTGCACGTCACGATCAGGATAAATCGACTCGTAGAGCATTGTTAAACGCGAAGGTTTTGCAAAGACTTTTTGCGTTAGCGTTTCTAAATTATCGTCTGTATTTTTTCCTTTGTATTTGGAATAAAAACGACGCAAATACACCAAACCTTCTCTGTCCGCAAAACGCGTTAAATATTCTTTTCGTTTATTATCATCGGGGCTTTCCAGCCATCGCGCAATTCCTTCAGGTTTATACAAATGATGATACGTTAAATCACGCATCATTCGAATGAAGACCAAGTTAACTGAATTTCGCAACCCATCACGCACCGTCATGACTTTAAAATCATCATCATCGGTAAAATTATTAAAATGATGTACCCCACCGCCTGTGTAAAAATACTCGGCCGGACTTGCAGAATATTGACGCTCAAGCGCTTGATTGAGAATATCCTCAACCGTCATCTTAGGTCTTGCCCGAAGTTGCTCAATCACCCACGCTGATAAATAATCGCGTGGATGCAATTCGACTTTTACCAACTCTTGGGGCGATTGCCCTTGATAAACCTGGTAAATATCAGCAACCAATTCTAAATAATGCACCAACGTACGCAATTTGGCCGTAGATCCTAAATCAAGGCGAATACCTTCATTAATATCAAGCGGTTGATCGTAATTATCTGTTTGAATTCGCAGTAAATTACCTTGATTACTGCGCTCAAAAAGCATCAAACTGTAAATAATAGGATTTAAATCCGTGTCTGGATTGAGCATGCGTTCGCCAAACAAACCTGCTGCTCTCGCATTTGCAGGATTACTTAATTTACGTAGCGCCATGTTGACTTGTTTTTGAACGTCGTAATTAAGCGTTGTTTTCACTGTCAAATCTAAACGATCTAAATCGTAATTTGTCTTCACACCAAGATTTTGAGCTAAGCGCGCACGGAGAACGTTTTGAGTTTTTTGCTCAGTGACAAATATATAATGTGAACTACTTTTGGGAACACGCTCAAGCTTAATAGCCAATGCAGCGTCACGCAATTCTGATGAAATCACGCCTTGATTAGCAAGCAAACGCAAATAACTGTCAGTTAAATTTTGAAGCGCATCATAACCCGCGCCTAGTAAATACGTTGGACGACGCTGTGAAAGCAAAATACTCAGCACTTCACGATACGCTTTAGCTTGTTCAGGCGAAGGATTTGGCGTCTTGATAGCCTGCTCTGCAAGTATTTGATTCGTTTCTTTAAAGTCTGCACCAAACCAAGAAACCAAACCATCACCCAAGCCATGAACCTCACCTGATTTTTCAGAGGCAGCTAGTGGCATTGTATTTAAATAGGCAAGTGCAATTTGTCGACGCATTTGCCGGGTATCTGCACCTAAAAGATAAGCACGAATTGACGCGCTTGCCATTTGACGTATTTTTTCAATAATCGATTCTGTGTAGCCATTAGGCGAATGACGATATTTCTCAAGCTGCGTGGCGAGTGTACTGCCACCTGGGACATTCACATCAGCACCTAGTTTTTTTGCCATCATTTGCAACACAGCAAAACCTAAACGCTCCCATTCAACTGCGGGATTCACACTTTTATATTTTTCATCGAGTAATTCACGATTTTCAATAAAAAGCAGTGTGTGCAAAATAATAGGGGGAATATCATCGAAACTGGGATAGCCATAAGTAGGATACACAGCCGTAAATAAAGGATTTTCCCTTTCGTCAACTAATCGCAAACCTGCTTGATTTTTTTCATGATAAAGTGGGAATAACCCATATTCATCCATTAAAGACAACATCATGGGGGACAAACTTGCTTGCGCACTCACGCCAAAACCGGCTTTCTGCAATCGATCAATTTGATCTGAGAGCAAGGTGTAGCCTAATCGTTGATCATAAGGCCCATGCGTTGGATATCGAATCGCATCACTCGGCTTATTTTCAAGCTTAAAACTTAATTGCTTACTAATTTCACTTAAATAATACGCTTGATATTTAGAGGTCTGAATTTCACTGTAACCCAATTTAGCAATAATCCCGACAATACCTAGCCAGCTAAATAAAATATAGACAAATAGTAATCGAGAAACTATGCGTTGATTTTTTTTCATGATGATTTGAATCCCCAACACCACGAATGAAGATTTTTACGCATATTTATGGATAGTTGAGTAATCAAAATAACGATTAGGGGAATTGAGTTGAAAATGACATTTTCCTTAATTATAACCACTCACTGCAAATAATGGTAATACAAAGCAAGGGTTAATTTAAAAATAATAAATTTAACGGCTGTCTCACGATAAAAAAATATTATCAAATTAGCGCAACATTAGGACAACACTCAAAAATTTGTCCTAATTGCCGCGCTTTATCGCATATTGAAAGTTATTTTTTGCAATACAATCAATTTAGGATGTTAATTTAAAGTTCGCAATAGTTGCAGATAAATTTTGCGTTTGTTGCTCAAGCGATTGCGCTGCTGAGGTTGCCTGCTCGACCAGTGCGGCATTTTGCTGAGTCACTTCATCCATATTGTGTAGCGCTTCATTCACTTGATTAATCCCCAATGATTGTTCATTGGATGCCACGGTAATTTCGGCAATCGTATTCGTCACGCTTTGAATTGAACTTAAAATCTCTTCCATCGTCTTCCCCGCTTTTGCGACAAGATAACTTCCCTCTTGAACTTTATCAACCGAATCGCCAATCAAATGTTTAATTTCACCTGCCGCCGCCGCTGCGCGTTGTGCTAAATTACGCACCTCCGTTGCAACCACAGCAAAACCACGACCTTGTTCACCCGCTCGCGCCGCTTCAACTGCGGCATTAAGCGCCAAAATATTCGTTTGAAACGCAATTCCATCGATTACTGAGATAATATCAACAATTTTTCTTGATGAATCATTAATGCCTTCCATCGTTTGAACAACTTGGCTAACCGCTGTCACCCCATTACGCACAATCATTGATGACGCGTGTGCTAATTCGTTTGCGCGATTGGCATTTTGACTATTTTGCTCAATTGTACAGGTGAATTCAGACATATTCGCGGCCGTCTCTTCTAAGCTATGCGCCTGCGCCTCCGTCCGATTAGATAAATCAAAATTTCCCATTGAAATTTCTTTTGCTGCTACTTCAATGATTTCACTTGAATCTTTAATTTCCCCAACCAATACTTTTAAATTTTCAACCGTGCGATTCATTCCCGAAAGTACTTCACCAAACGTTCCAGGGTACTCTTTCTCAATATTAAGCGTTAAATCCCCATGTGCAAGCGCAGTAGAAACAAGTGAAATATCATTCAAACTCCCTTCAAGCGCATCAAGTGATAAATTAATATTTTCTTTGAGTGTCGCAAAGTCCCCTTGAGCAGTCGCTTCAACACGCTCACTGATATCCCCTTGAGCAACTCGTCCCATTACCTCACCAATGTTATTCATTAGTGTTTGCATAGTCCGCATCGCTTGAGTCGCATTTTCAATAGCGTGGCTATATTCCCCTCGCACACTCACATTCACTGTTTTGTTAAAATCACCTGAATTTAATGCCCGCATCAATTCATTGATGCCATTAGTGGTCGATGATAAAACTTTTGTTAATGCGTTAAGTCGCGTTGAAGCCTGAGCAAAACCACCGTGCAGACCCGCTGGGTAGCTACGACGTGTAAAATCACCATACGTCACATACGCCATCGAGTAATACATATCTACTTGAGCCGTTTCGACTTGATCCATTAAATCATTTAACGCCCAAGATAATTGCTGTAGTTCATTTTTTTTACCCCCTATTTGCGTAATGCGCACATGAACTTTACCTTTGCGCCACTCTTCGCTGGCATTGAGCAACTGAGTCAATAATACCTTGTCATCTTTGCGCGAAAACTGCCAAATAAAAACAACAAATACCGCCCCTATCGTTAAACAAGCTGGGATAAGCCAATTGACACTGATCATCCAAATGTAAATTAACGACCCACTCCAAAGAAACGCCATCGCTGCCTGAGCAATGGATTCTTTGACTTTAAAGTGCTTGAAGAACATTGATAAGTTCATCATAAGTTACGCCTTTTTCCTGTAATACCTTATTTAACACATCGCCAGAAGCCGTCATCGCATTTTTCGCGCCCGCTTGTCTTTCAGCATTCAACATCATTTTGTATAGATCGGCAACAATAGGAATTGCTTTAGGATTTGGCGTTCGACGCACAGAGGTGTAACCGATTTTTTGCTTATTTGCATTCAAAATAGGTGCAGCATGCGTAAAAACCCAATAAAAACTCCCATCTTTTGAAATATTTTTTACAAAAGCAAAAATTTCTTTATCTTCCGTCAAATAATCCCACAGCATTTTAAATACTAAGCGTGGCATATCGGGATGGCGAACAACGTTATGTTGACTCCCTAGTAATTCATGTTCTTCATAACCTGAAAACTCGATAAAAATTTCATTACCATAAATAATGCGGCCAGTTAAATCAGTTTTAGACACGATAAAATCATGTTCACGCATAAAGCGTTCTTTGTCTGTTGGGATAATATTTTTATTTTTCATGATATAAATTAAACAGTTTTGTTGTTTTCAATTTGAGGTTATTTACCATAACAGAATTGCAGGTAAATTTGAATTGAACATAAAGATAACTTTTTTAATGATTCGTCTAAGCAATTAATCGCTATAATAGTCACTATTTTGACGGCTTTTTCTATTGTATTAACTATGGCAATCTCTGAAAACACACGCTTACACTACCTCAATGCCCTTGGCATCACTGTTTGGCAATCGCGTATCAACGAGACATGCTCTACTATTGCTGAGATTTCATTACCACCCTCAAGCGCGAATGAAGACGCTTTACCTCCTGATTCATGGGAAGCGCTTCGCAATCAAGTCATACAATGTGAACAGTGCATATTATCTACCACAC
>Ga0208089_1000295_pt1 | contig 13280 bp, 32 predicted proteins | sample LakMenEpi29Jun12_FD_150744 | JGI IMG/M metagenome (GOLD analysis project Ga0208089, IMG submission 150744) | Freshwater microbial communities from Lake Mendota, WI - 29JUN2012 deep hole epilimnion (SPAdes) | ecosystem: Environmental > Aquatic > Freshwater > Lake > Epilimnion/Euphotic zone ... | reverse complement strand
CAGATTCAATGTCGGCAGGAATAGCGTATGTATTTGTTCCAGTGGTATCGTTTTTACCTTTATAGTCTCTTGAGTAATTCATTTTTACATATGTTGGTCTACCTGTTTTAGGTAGAGTCAAGTGTAGTTGTGCTTCCCAAAAGCATTTACCTTCTTGCGTTGGAACAATTGCATCTTTTCCATTAAGAACCATAGGCTGCCATTTTTTAGGCTTAAATGATTGCTTTACCTTGTCATCTTTTTCTTGAATATACATTCCCATTTATTGTCTCTTCCTGGATAGCGTACTATCCAATACAATTATATCCTAGTTTTACCATTTAAAATTACAGCATTGGCATTCATGCGTAAACTGTAATTCTTGGTATAGTTCTGGATTAATACATCTGTTGCAGAAATAGGAGATATCTAGTTTGTTTGTTTCTCCTGAGTTCGGATCACTTTGGTATGCTACATTTTCAGTAACTACTGTTGAGCCTTTGTCTGCTGATTGTTTTACGTGCCAAACATAGTTTCCAAAATCTCTGATTACAAAGTCTCTTCTTGTTTGACCATCATTGTTTTCATACCATTCGCTGATATGTGCTACTCCTTGTTCAAATGACATAGAGTACCTTTCTCTTAGGATTTAAGTATACCATAGTGCGATATAATCTATATATGCATAGAGGTCCAGCCCTTTTATATTTGATTTACCACGAAAAATTCGGGGCATTTAAGGTAGGAATAAACGACATAGGTAATACTAGATACCCTACCCATAGATCAAATGGTTGGAAAATAGTCGAGTATTGGTATTTTGATAGCATAACGATAGCACGTAAGGTAGAAAGAATAGTCTTATCTAAGATGAAGAGTAAAACAAAAAGTGAAGGTTTTGTAAGTAAAGAGGATATGCCTCAAGGTGGCTATACTGAAACTTTTGATGCTGATAAAATAACATCAAGAGGGGTTAAGATTATTATTAATAGAGTTATTAAAAATTTATTATAAATCTTTTTGCTTAGGATTATATTTATCATACTCTGCAAATTTCATAAAAATACCATACACATATCTGCTGGTTATTTTTGTTTTCTTAATACCATGAATAAAATATTTGTTGCCAGGCCACATAATTAGTGAGTTTGCTTTAGGTTTGATTGTTAGGTATTCTCTTTCAGGAAAATATATTTGCCCTCCACTATAATCATCATTTAAGTATAGGTTGCATGCCAAATATCCATCCCAAGCATCTCTCCAGTTTAAATAGACTGGTTCTTTAAATCCAGGCTCCTGAAATCCAGGAGAATCTTCTATGATGTCCACATGTGCATCTGTAAAAGAGTTTACTTTATGAATATTTAATCCAAAGTTAAACGTTTCTTTTAAAAAGTCTTGTTTATATACTTCTTTGGCAACATCAAATATTTTATTATTTAACTTTTCACCAAACTTTCTAAAATCACTTAACGAAGCATCATCTAAATGATTATTAGCGGCAACATGTAATTGACTTCCACTAAATCTTGATTCTGCTTTTTTAGCAACTTCTATTAAATATTCAAGATCTTCTTTATCTAAAAAATCATATACATATTTTATGTTCTCTATATCATCGCCTAAAATATCAATAAAACTAGACATTATCCCTACCCTCTATCTGTTCGTTTTTATAAGAATCCCAATATGGTATGTTGTTCTTGTCATAATCAGATCCTAGTTTATTTAAGATATCATCATTTTCTTTTACATATCTTTTAATATATGATGCAAAGTCTTCATCTGCCATGTCTTTGGTCACCCTGTTTTGACGTAGATAGTCTTGTATTTCTTCAGGAGTCATGTCTGGTCTATGCCACGCTATCATTTTTTGCTTCTTCCAAATATTTTTTAAATAGTTCTAATAGTTTTATTGTATGCTTGTCATAATCTAGTTCTATAGCACTATTGTTTGCATCAATTTTATGTATCTTTACGGTTTGTCCTACTTCTAATAATATGTTTTTGATATCTTTTTCTAAACTCATTTATTTACACACCAAATTTTAAAATCACCATAGTTATATGCATCTGGAATAGTTTGATGTTTTTCCCAAAATATATCATAAGTGTTGTCAGTTAATTCTTCTTTACATTTCTCACATGTAATCATCTTCTGCTCCTGGTAAATCTAGTGGAGTTGGTGCTGTTAATAGTGTTCCGCATACAGCACACTCAGCATCGCCTAAGAAATATAAATCAATTTCATATGTTTCAGGATCAAACTTAACAGTTAGTTTAAGCAATGTTGATGCACAACTTGGACATTGTGGAGTTGGTATACCTCTAGCATCCATTATATATGTGCCCTTTGTGGATTATTTCCCTCAACAACAATCGTCATTTGCAACATCCATTCAGGAGTTTGTCTAGGTCTGTTGTAGCCATTTTGTAATAACCAAGATATTACTTCTTTTATTGTTCCTCTAACTATGTTTTGATCATTTTTTGTCATATTAAAACATACTGCTATCTTTCTTTCTTCACCAATAACGTCAGACAGATTTGTTAGATTTTCAATAAGATGATTATCTAGATCAAAATATATGTGTGTCTTGTTATCATTTAGCATTTGATTAAATATTAATTGACGCTTTGAAGTATCATGTGGCATTGATCCTATAAATGTAAAGTCCCAAGCATTTAGTCCAGAAACGTTTAATGCTGTCACTGGGGCATCAGGTCCAGGAAAGATAGAAACTGGTATGTTACGTTCAATTGCACCTTTAACTATAAAATCACAAGGATCCATAATAAGTGGCATACCTTGATCAGCAATCATTACTGCATTTAAACCAAGTTCAATCTCATCATAAAGCCATTGTAAATTTTCAATGCCTTCATCTTCTTTATCAGAAAAGTCTTTATAGGGGCAGACAACACCTTTAGGTGTTATTCCTAAAGTAGTACACAATTTTTCAAAACTATCTGCATGTTCACAAACAATATAGTTTGCAGTTAAAATAGCATCTAAAACTCTGGGGGTAATGTCAAAAGGATTACCAATTTCATTACCAAGCAATACTAGTCTACCTTGCTTTCTACCTTGCTCTTCATGTCTTAAAGTAAATCCGCAAATGATGCACTTGGTATAAGTTAACATGTCGTACATGTCGTGTTTAACACATGCTACAAAGTCAGACATCATTCATCATCCTGTATTAAATAATCTATATATGCTTGCATAGAACAAATAAGGGCATCTGTTGACTGCATATAACTCTTCATGGCAGGGCTTAGTTGTTCGTTTTTTAAATCTTTTTCAGCCAAACGCATTGTTTCTATAAGTTCGTATGTCTCATTCATCGATTTCTCCATAAAATCTCTCTACATCTATTATCTCATACTTTCCTTCTTTAGCATAAAACTCTGCTTCAAAGTCTGAGAACTCTGGCATTATCTTTTATTTGCTCTAAATAATATAAAGGAAAACAAAATACCTGTGGATATACCCATCATATAGTAAAATAGAATCCATTCGTAAGGTTCTTTCATCTGTATCTCCCACATTTCTTACATAGTTTATGCCAGTATACGTGCTTTCCAGCGGGGCATCCAGCAAAAGACGGATCATAATGCCACATATATAATACAAAGCCTACTATTAAAGATATAAGCCTTTTCATTAAATATCACCTTCAAACATTTGTTGTCGTTTATGTTTAGATTCTTTTTTTATTTTTTTGGCATTTATTGGTTTGACGTTATTTTTAATAATTTTTTTGGTTCCGTCTGGTTTAATTACAGTAACGTCACTAGCCATTGCGGCCCACTTCATTTCCTGTCGTGCATTAATTAGGTCCCAATCCGCTTTTGAATAGGACAACCTATGTGTTTTATCTGTCATGTATCTAGCATATCATATGTGCGACGGTTTGTCAAAGTTTGGCGAAAAAAAACAATATATTATCTCATGCGGTATAATGTATTGTATATAATATAGGCTTAGGGGCAAATATGGAAGTACTTTGGTTTTTTGTTGGATTAATTGTAGGACTAGCATTAGATTTTGTTTTAGTTCTACATATGCTTAAACCGTTAAAAAAAGAAATGTCTTATTTAAAAAATAAATTATATCAAGGCGTAGAGTTCGGCGAAAAGTAGAAGTATTATACCTACCTATGCTGCTTTCGCAGCAATAACGGTAAGATTATTCTCTCTGCTGGTATAATTGACAAATGACTGATTTAAAGGTTTGGCTAACAATTCCTAGTGGGACAAGACGTCAATATTTAGAAGATATTATTAAAGACAGCCAGTTGCCATTAGATCAGATTGTTATTGTCCACACAGTTGAATCAGAGCCAATAGAAGGTGTTCGTAATGTTTGGGATTTAGATCCCCCTAATATCCATAGATGGTGGAACACAGGCATAGATATAGCCAGAGCAAATGGTGGGGAATATATCGCGGTATTAAACGATGACCTTATATTAAAGGATAATCCTATTAACAAGATAGTGCAAGGCATGAAAGAAGAAGGTGCAGTATTGGGTTATCCATATCCACATAGTGGCAATGGGGCTACCAAGTCAGCAGGATACTGTTGGGTGCTTGATTTATCTTCTGGATTAAGGACAGATGAAACTTATAGGTGGTACTTTGGAGACGATGATCTATTGCTTCAAGTTTTAGGTTTGGGAAAGGCTGTGTATGTTCCAGCAGAAGTAGTGCATCTGCATGGTGTAGTAGGTACAGCACAGAGCAAATATTTGCAACAGTTAACAGTATTAGATAAAAAATATTTTATAGAAAAGTGGACCAAAAGGTTTGTTAGAACAAATAATAAAGGTGTAATAGCAGACACTCCACAAAATAGTCTGTTGATTAAACTTGGTCTTAATAAAGGTTTGGCACATTAATAATGGCTCATCACTCACAGTTTGTATTTTTTAAAGAAGTAAAAACATTATTCCCTAATCATTTTGTTAACACGTCTGTGGTAGAAATGGGTTCATTAAATATCAATGGTAGTGTCAGAAGATTGTTTGATAACCCCAACAACTATGTTGGTATAGACCTTGGTGAAGGTAAAGATGTGGATGTGGTTTGTAGGGGTGAGGAGTATGATGCCCCAGATGAGTCTTTTGATGTGGCTATTAGTGCTGAATGTTTTGAACATAATCCTCAGTGGGCTGAGACCTTTGAGAACATGTATAGGTTGACCAAGAAAGGTGGTTTGATAACTTTTACTTGTGCTTCTACTGGTAGACCTGAGCATGGTACTTCTAGAACTAAGAACTCTGATTCACCGTTTACTGATGATTATTATAGGAACCTTACAGAGGAACACTTCAGACCATTGGTTGATAAACTTAGTTTTTATGGTGTTTATTTTGAGTATTATCGTCCTACTCGTGATCTATATTTTTGGGGAATAAAGCGGGGTATATCAAAAGATACTCCACAACCCCTAGTATAACAAACCCTTATAGTAACAAACCTTTGTTTTGGGTAAAGGATTCGAACCTGTATTGTCTGTTTCGGGGACAGATGTCCGACCATTAGACGAACCCAAATCTATATCCATTATACACCCTATATCCCACATACGAGGTTTGGTATACCCTGCAAAAATTAAGAATTAGGGTTTGGTATAGACTTATTCAAATAATCAATGATCTCTTTGGCTAACTCCAAAGCCTTATCTTTCTTATGCTTACCCATCAAATGAGGAGTAATAATTCTAGCAATTTCTTCTTCCTGAGACATACTTAATACTATTATACACCAAAAAATGTTGTCTATATCTAGTGTAAAGGGTACTAGATGTGGTGGTTTGGTAGAAAATATATGTTACTGATTATATAACTAGATAGGGTTAAAGTGGAGTATTGTGGAGGGCTATGGGTTATTGGCGATGCCGCGAGGCCCATCGTAATGTTATTAGACGCGATCAAAAAAAATTACATACCAAACCTTCATATCTTTGTGTCCTGCCAAACCTTTATATCCCCCATATCAGGGCATATTATATACCAGATGTGATGGTTTGTCAATAGAAAAAATTAAAAAAAATAAAGAAAAAGAATCAAAAGATAATCAAATGTTTTAAAAAAATAAGAAAACCAGGAGAAAAGGTTTGTTATTTATAATAGGGTTATTATGCTACGTTTTTCTTGGGCCCGCCCGATTTTTTGCGGGGATCGTAATAAGTCGGGGTAAATTTAAAAGATGTCAAACCAATCATATGGGTAACAACAACAAAGGTATTCCAAACCTTATCTTCTGCTGCCTTTGCATCTCTAGGGTTAAACCTAAAGTATGAATCCCAATGATGTCCCATATACTTATTATACTCCAATGTTAAGATACAAAGGTTTGGGAGACAAAGGTTTGGTATCGTAATAAACTTTCAGGGGGGAAGGGGCTTTAGGGTTCGTAATGTCTTTAAGATATAAAGGTTTGCTCGGGCTTACTTGCCTAATTGTCTAAACAATATCCACAGCACAGTAACCAACATGCCAAAGTATCCTAGTGTAAACCAGGCAAGCGTTTGATCAAAGTCAAGGTTCATCAGTCATGCCATCCTGGTGGTGGTGGAACTTCATCTTTACCCATTTGTCTCCAGGCACCATAAGTGTATCCTATTAGAAACACTGCCACAGTGTAGACGATTCCCATTGCTAAGTAGTCTCCCCAATATAACATTACCAGTTCCTCCTGTTGATATGCTTACCTTTGTTTGTGTAGTCTAAGATCGTTACCGTCGCGGCAAAGAGAATAAGACATCCTGCTATTACTGCAAGAATAGTATTTAGTAAGGTCATGATGACACCCTACTGAATGCTTCAATAACTTTTAATGCACGATCAATATGACACTGCTCCACATCAAAATCCCAATACTCCATAGACTGGTCGTGTACATATCTTTGTACATCCATCCATGCTGTTTCACCATAGAATATTTTTTGTGGTGCCTTGTTACCATACCTTGATTCCTGTACACGAAAGTAAGCATACGGTTCATCGTTAGTACCTAATACAACTATACTGTGTTTACCCTCAGAATCAGTCTTACTGTATATCTCATTCCAGGTGTAGTCTTTAATGCTTGGTCTCTTAGACATTATTCGTGTAACTCATCTCTTAATTCAAATAAGTCATCTAGGCCATCAACTTCTACATCTGATGAATCTAACTCCATTGCTTCGCATAACAAATCAAAAGTTTCGTTGATATAAGTTTCTGCAATAGGTGTTGAAGCAACTATGTTAGAGTTAATCATGAAAGCAAGTGGTAACCCTAAATCATTGTACTCAAAAAACTCAGCAAACTCTGGGTCACCTTTAAAATCATTCCATAAATCATGCAAAACAATGCATCTATTTTCATATGGTGTTTTATATTCTGTCATCGTCATTCTCCGTTTCCCAATCGTTATCTGATTCTACACCATGAGCATAGTGCTGGTCAAGGTGGTCTAGTTGTTGTTCCATATATTCAGTTATTTCTGTCATGCGTTCTTGTATCTGCATTGGCTGTTGCAAAGCAATATAACTGCCAATCATTTTTAGGTTAAGTCGCATATCAGATAATAAACTACTTATCTTTGTTGCGACTTTCTCCTCTATCGTTAGTTTTTTCATAGTTGTCCTTTAATGGTATCAGTTTTTGGTTGTGGAGTCAAGTTACCCAGACCTGACCCCACGGATTCAATAATCGCAGGGGAAAAGGTCCCACGATCATTCTCATATAAAACTATCCTATTAGTCTCTGTCTGGGTCCAAGCAGACTACAATATCTAGCATGTCATCATATGGCACCTCAGTGATAAAGTATCCTATTCTATTTACCATGGCCCAACCGTTAATGATAATGGTTTCCCCATCTTCACCATCGACTAGTGTCCAGATCTTGTTAGGATTCTCTGCTCCTGCTGCAGCCACGCTGTCATACTCAGCACCGTAGGTTTCAAACATTAGACCTCCAGAGCCATCGTTAAATGAAGCATTCTCATCTAAATGATTCTTAATTGGTTTAAAGTGGTGCTCCCACTCTTCCATAGTAAGCATCACTAATCCATAGTTAGGTGAGTCTGGATTAATATCTGGATCTAGGCAACTACATAGTTCGTTACCACAGAAGTCACAACCGTCTAAGAAACTACACTCATCACATGGTTCTATGACAGTATCACTCATTGCCATCATCCTCGTAAACAAAGTGAACTGTGCATTCGTCCATTGCACCATCTGCATATTGAATATGTTCTAAGTAATTCATATCCATATGGTCTTGAAGTGCTTGCTCTAATGCGTCAGTGTCTTCAAAGTCAGTCATGTCTTCAAACTCTGGATAAATATCCTGAATCTCTTCAGCAGACAAAACTACAGTAGACCACATCTGAACGTTTAGTTCTACACTATCTATATACTTAGCCATTTGTTCTCTTCTCCCAATTTAGTCTGTGCCATTGAATATCATACAGCAAGTTAGACACTTCCACAAGTGCGTCCATTCTTGCACACATGACATCCAATTCTTCTTTTGTCCAAGTAGGCAAATCCATTTGCCATGATAGGTCAGCAAGAAGAATCTTTAATCTACCTGATAGTATTTCATCAGTAGGTATATTGTATTTAAAGAATGCGTGTAACTGTGCAATATCTTTATCTTGTGTTTCTTCTACCATGCTGGTGTCCAACCACTAGGAGGTTCTGGAGTTGTCTTGCCATTGTAAGCGTCTTGCATTGCTTTGTAAGTAGTTTCATTTACTTGAGGTGCGTCTAAGTCAATTGGAATCCAATGACTGTCTACTTCACCCTCTACTATCTTACAACCCTCTGGCATAGGCTCTTCACCTGAACTCCAATAGGCGTCATAGGCTTTCTCTGCTGTTTCTAAATCAGGTGCAACGATATGGTACCAAGTACCTGATAATACATCAAACGTTGGCATTAGGAACCTACCTTACTTGTTTGATTATTTAATTGATTATAGTCATTAACTACTATTTCTGAAATATCCATAATGCTTTTAATATATCCTTTATAAAATTCTTGCTTTAACAATCTCTCAAAATCACCTTGCATATCTCCAGTAACAACTGCTTGACTATCTAGTTTTTGTAAATCAGTACTGGTTTTATCTATAATTTTTTGCAACTTGGCTATTATAGTTTGATGAGACATTTTATTCCTTTTCCATAATCATATAGGCTAGTACTTCTAGACTATTACAATTAACACAATCACAGTTTACTATGTGACCCTCTACGTTGTCAAGCATATTTGTAAGTATTTTTTCAATGGGGGTATCTAGATCAAAATCCATAGTGACCCTCTCTAACATAATAAGAATAAGCCTGAGCAAATCTATTCCATTGTCTCACATTGTCACAGTTATTACAATAGAACAAACCTGGAACATCTGAACATTCCCAATTACATTCTTGACATTTTGTCATGTTACTCCTTTTCCTAATATCAGTCTAGCATTTTGGGAGGGGTTTGTCAACGTTACGTAATCAAATTTACAAATGATATTTTTAGCCGAGGGGGATCCATTAACTTTTACGTAATGATCTTTTAAAATGATATTTTTGCTCGGGCGTTTTTCTTTGCGACTCTGAACGGACTTGAACCGTCGACCTCCACCGTGACAGGGTGGCGTTCTAACCAACTGAACTACAGAGCCAGGTGGACAGTTTCCTCAGACATGTCCAGGTCAGTTGTCTTTTATTGACAATTTTTAACTATGCAATTTGCATTACATCTTGCACAACTTTTAGCAAACGATTCTTTTCTGCGTTGATAGCAGGGTCAAATCCACTTGCACCAATTAGCATGTTCTCTGTGTTTTCACCACGTGCAGAACGATACCAATCTAGTCTTTCTGTCAGGGCATTGAAAGCACCCCAAGCAGTACCAGCAATCATGTTATTGAACTCGCCAGTATAAATGTCATTGAGTGAATCTATTTTATTAGTCCACTTAGTAACACTTGCCTTTTTATCCAATTCTGGTTTTGGATAAGCAGTTAGCAAAATATCGTTAAATTGTTTTGCTGTAACTTCTTGAGCAATCATAGCATGAGCCATTGTATCAAATGCGTCCATGTATTTATTTGCAAGACCTAGAGTCTCTCTTGCAATTTGCACTTTACCATTAGCAGTTTGAGTGTGACGAATCTTGAATGATTGTTTGATACCATTCTTTTTGCGAATACCACCTAGTGCAAGGTTTAGTGTGTTAGCACACACAACACGCACAGGAGTAATGCTCGCTTGAATCGCTACTGAACCATCATGGCTTGTGTTGATTAGTAAGTAAGTCTTTACTTTATCTGCCACGCCATTAGGGTCTAAGATAGTTTCACGCTCTAATGCTAATGAGCCAAATACTACACGACCACCACGAATTGAACCAGCAGTTTCCCAACGTCCACCACCATCAAGAATGTTATCACCAAATGAGAATAAGTCCTCATTTTGTAGTGGAACATATCTTTCACCAACTACGCCTAGCACGTCTGTCTGGGTTTGGTTAGTAGGGTTTGTTCTAACCACATAAGAATAATTCTTATCACAACTTAAGTGATTAGGGATATTCATTTCTTCTAGTCTAACATTCCAGTTATCTAGGTTTGCTGCTTGCAACATTTCTGTTGTGTTTTTTTCTTCTGTGAATACAGTACCTAGTCCATGCCATGCTGGTTCACGGAATGAAGCGAATGACGCTGTGCCATTTTGTTCTTCTAGTTCATGTGCCATTTATATCTCCTTATTTTGTTTGATTAACTTAACTATAGCATTTTGCTCTGACAATGTCAACTAGGGGGGGTCCTGGGTGTCATCGTAAATTAACAGGTTATCCACAGGCTGCTCGGGCGTGAGGGCCAGTTTTAAAACGTGGCCAGGTTTTTTGATATCCCCTATCAAATCGATCGACGGTACCGCTGAATTCTAAGATCCTCGCTGCTTTGGATGAGGGTTGGAACCTAGGTGATTACACAGTTCAAACCAACCCCCACCACATCTAATTAACTAAGCAGTCACTTTAACTGTTAGCAATCTGTATTCGTTGAATGGTGTACGAATAGCAACACGAGTTAAGTCAGGACGAATAGGAGTAATTTTTTCAATTTGTCCAACTACGCCTGCTTTGTTGCTTGTGTACCAATCGCCTATCTTGTACATTCTTGCTTTTGGTTTTGTTGCTTTTTTCATTCTTTTCCTTTTGTTGTAGGGGTATTGCATTACCAACTAGACTGATACTTAAGTTCCCAGTCTGCTGGTACATCTTTTAGTATTGACTCAAGTTGGTCAATAGTGTCTTGAATATCTGAAAAATAGTATTCGTTATATTCATAGTTACCAAAGAAAAAACCCTCTTGTACAGGTAGCAAGTCTTTAGCACTATCTTTATCTAACATTATTATTTTGCAAGTATCTAACAATAACTGTAGTTGGTCTCGTGACACATAGTACTCTTCGCAGTTGTCTACTCCACCTTGAACATGCTTTACGAACCATGCGTGAATCTGGTTTGCTTTTCTCCAGTAGGCTACCTGCACTTCTAGCGTTGCAAAATCTTTAACGGCAAAAGGTGCTTCTTGAACTAGTTTGTTAAATAGTTCAGGCTTAGCATATTGTCTAGCAGTAAACTGTCTAGCATTCAAGTACATATCTAATCCCATTTATTTTCCTTAAGTAGTAGGGTGTGTGAGCAGTTTATCAACATGCTCAGGTTGTCTTGGCTACCAAGTGTATGGAACTAATATCCATGTATTTGGTTCTTGCCAAAATCTATAAGTAGCGACTCACAGATTGGTAGGTAGAGGTTGAAACTACTTCCTCATCTGACATGCTAAGAACACGAATTGCATTTTGTATTTCTGCAAGTCTGTCCTCAAAACCACCAATATAGTTGCGACCATATCCTTGTGATTGGAAAGGATTTTTTGGTGCTTCTGGTTCTGCTGGTAGTTTGTCTTTAGGGATTTCAACTTCAACATCAACTCTGATATTGTCGTCATTGTGCCAAGCATTTCTAACACAAATAGTCTTTTGCTTATCTTTTACTGAGTCAAGATGAGCATAGGCAATCTGGGCTACTTTGTTTTTCCAATCACTATAATCTGACTCATGCTTACTTACCAATAAGTCATAGTTCATTTGTGCATTTTGCATTTCTTGAACTTTTACTTCTAATGCTTTGATAACCTTAGTTCTGGCTACCTTTACATTTATTGCTTTTGCCATTTTTCTTTTCCTTTGTTTTGTAGGGGGATACTGATAATGAAAGGGGACAGGGTTGCCCCCTCTCAATTTTATTTATTTCTTTGCTGTCCAAGTAGTATATCGTGTTTGACCATTAACATCAAGTTTTACACGAATATTGCCATTTGGTTGTGGAATTAACTCTGTGATAATTCCTTCTGCTTTTGACTTTTGTGTAACGAACTTGTCGCCCACCTTAAAATCTGCAACTGCTACTGACATATTTTCTCCTTAATTGTTGTTGTATCTAATACTAACATTTTTATCTGACATTTGCAAGTGATATTTTGATATTTTTTTTGTGATACATCTCACACAGGGGGGGGTTGACAAGCACCTTAATAATGTGATAGGATACGCCTTTGCTGCTCGGGCAGCCCTTTAGCAGATCACTGAATTAAGAATAACCAAAACAATAAGAATGCAAAAAAATAAATTGGTCTCATTTTTTAGTTGCACTAAACAAAATATTATTCCTTCCAACTACACATTGACTACATTTTACACATGCAGAGCCACCCTTGTCAATAAGAGGAATTTTTTTATTATTCTCAGGACATGGAACACCCTTTGCATTAACTAAGTTAAGTAGTTGTTCCTTACCCATTGCGAATGTATCTGCAAGATATGCTAATTTAATTCCATGCTCAACGGATAATACTTTAGCATTATCTGTATTTTCACTATCTGTAGAATAATATAAACTTAGATTAGGTAAGTCTTTTAGAATTAAAGCAGCAGACTTTACTCTTGTATATACCCAAAATTTTATGTCAGGTTGTTCCTCAATAACTGAACGCCATGCGTGTGTGTATTCCTCATTGAAGAAATCGCCATCCCAGTGAATACGAAATAACATTTCAGCATTACGCTTAACACAATCTTTTTTAAAATCTGCTACCATGTCTGACAATAAATCAAACATGGTTATTCTGTCAGCGTCTTTTAGTAATTCCCAATTATGCAATAGATTAGCCTTGACTGCCTTGTATAATTTTTCTAGTTTTCCTGCATAACATACTTTCTCACATATG
>Ga0208089_1000286_pt1 | contig 13402 bp, 10 predicted proteins | sample LakMenEpi29Jun12_FD_150744 | JGI IMG/M metagenome (GOLD analysis project Ga0208089, IMG submission 150744) | Freshwater microbial communities from Lake Mendota, WI - 29JUN2012 deep hole epilimnion (SPAdes) | ecosystem: Environmental > Aquatic > Freshwater > Lake > Epilimnion/Euphotic zone ... | reverse complement strand
AACGATTATAATGATAATCTGCATTGATACCAATCTGGGGCCCAATGAAATGATTATAAACCTTGATCTGATCATTGCTCGCAGATTGGATGTTTATAGGCGTAGGAAAATTCAGTGAAATAGGAACCTGTTGAGTAGTTGAAACTCCCGTTCCATTTCCCAAGGTAAATGTTTGTGTATCAGTAACTCCATTTGGCCTGAATATGGTGTATTGACTACTTACATCTAGCGCTTCTTTAAATTGAAAATATCTAAATCCGAGTAAGCCGCTAAAGTTCATATCACCAATCAGAAAATCTCTACCCCTTACATTTAATTCACCACCTGCAATATAGGTGCTAGCATTCGCAAAAACTGAAGAATCCACTTGGCGAGAAAGCACAATGGCATAATCTTCAGTAGTTAAAGTTGGGGAATCTCCAACAACCACGGCTGGAATTACAAAATTCAAAGTGTTTTGAAAACCAGTCTGAAGCAATATTGGAAAATCATTGAGACCAGTCACACTTGACAAATAATAACTGTTCTTAGGTACTAGAATGAAATTCCCATTAACCGATAACCCAGAATCCTGCTCTAGATAATATCCGGCAGAGAGCCTCATGCCCGATTGCATGCCATAATCAATAACACCGTTCTGGGATAATTGCGCTTGCGATTGCAACAACAAACTCGAATTATTGGACACACTAACATTTGAACTCACCACGCCATTTTGATTAAAAGTAATTGTCGTTGGTGAGGTTTGCAGCAAACCTTCAGGCACATTAAATACGATGGGATTAACAGTCGTATTATTCAACTTCCATGCAAGGTATTCGCCACTTAGGAAAAATCTTGGATACAAAGGCGCAGCCCCTTCTCGAGGAATCGCACCAATAGGCACTTTATCCACATCCACTTCCATTGCTGGTAATTCCAAGTCCTTCTTTTCGTTGGTAACTTGTTCTTTTTTAATTACCGCTGAACCAATCTGACCATAGGGGCTAAGGGGCGATGGAACCTTACCACCATCCACAGGGGATTGCGCAACGATGGCAGACACCATGAGCAGCCAGGCACCTGATGCCAAAAGCTTTTCTCGTTTCATTTTCTGCCACCCCTCCGACTTTTTACTATTTGGCTTCGATTTCCCGGCATCACAAGCCGGGTAAACTTTGCCATTTTTATGCATTATCCTGTATGCTCTATCGACCTTTTAAAACCAAACCTTCAAAATATATCGAACATTCCGACAATTCCGATTATAACATCGCAAAAACAGGAAGAGTAGGACCTCTGGGCAATCCACTTTCAACTTATTTCTAACCTCTACCTCAGATTCTGCATACAATGTTAAAAAGGATTTATTCATGAAACAATTCATTGAACAGTTACCTAAAGCTGAGCTTCACCTTCATATCGAGGGAACGCTTGAACCAGATTTCTTACTCGAAAAAGCAAAAAAACATCACATCCAGCTCCCGTTTCATTCCATCGCAGATATCCAACACGCTTACAATTTCTCCAACCTGCAATCCTTTTTAGACATTTATTACCAAGGCATGGCTGTTCTTAAAGATGAAGATGACTTTTCCGAACTTGCGTGGCGTTACTTTCAAAAGGCCCATGCGCAGGGTGTTATACATGCTGAAATATTCTTTGATCCCCAGGCACACATTGAACGGGGTATTAGCATATCAACAGTGCTGGATGGTTTATGCAAAGCGATAGAAAGGGCAAAGAAAGAACTGCAATTAAGTGTCTTTCTCATACCATGCTTCCTTAGGCATTTATCGGAAGATTCCGCGCTCGACACTTTTGCCCAATGCTTTAAGTTTAAACAAGTGATCACTGGGTTTGGGCTCGACTCTTCCGAGGTTGGGAATCCCCCATCCAAATTCCAAAAAGTATTCACCCAGGCAAAGCAGCAAGGGTTCCGCATCACCGCACATGCTGGCGAAGAAGGCCCACCTTCATTCATTGAAGATTCTCTGAACTTATTGCAGGCAGAGCGGATTGATCATGGCGTTCGTTGTTTAGAAGATGAGAAACTAATAAAGAGGTTGGTGCGAGAAAAAATCCCGCTTACTGTTTGTCCACTTTCAAATCTAAAATTAAAAGTAGTGAACCACCTTCAAGAACATCCTTTAAAGAAAATGCTCGATTGTGGAATTATCGCAAGTATTAATTCTGATGATCCCGCTTATTTCGGCGGCTATATAGCTGATAACTTTAGTGCTTGCGCTACCGCACTAAACCTTACCAACAAAGATTCTGCTCTTGCAGCAAAGAATTCCTTCATTGGGTCTTTTTTAGATGCGAATACAAAAGCAGCATATCTGCAAAAGTTAAACATCTACTGCGATAACAATAAGGTTGAACTAGATTAACCAGCTTAGAATTTTGAATTGATAAGGACATTTGCCTTACGATATAATTCCTCAAAGTCTGCCTGCAGTTTTTTTCTTCCTACAAACAATGGCCTTGCGAAATCTACCATTTGCAACACATCGGGCGCTGCTTGTTCTTTCAGTGCGATTTCGGCTATTTGAAACAGCAGGCTAAATCGTTTCTCAATTTCCTCCGGCTCCAATGCTTGGGGCAACTCCCTTAAAGCACTCCACGCAGGCAACCATTTTTGATTATCTATCCCGCATTGCACCAACAATTCCCTCACAGGCGCTAGCTCGATTTTAGAGTTCATGGTTGCAGGCTGCATTTTTCCCAGAAGCTCTACCAAGAAATTAACCCTGCGAAGCGGAGCTTCCTTTCGAACAATGTTATTCCATTCATTGATAAGTTTTAGGTCTTTGCTTTTGGATAAAATCTCTAGGAATGCTTGCCAAGACTTTTCCTGAATTCGTGGATCACCCTCAGCGATAGCCGCTTTCCACAAAGTTGCAAGATGATTTACAGTACCAAAATCGCCTAAAAGCGTTGCACTTCTCGCCCTTACCCCCGCATCCGGATCCTTCAAAAGAATTATTTCCATGCGTGATTGCAATCGCAATTTGTCATCTTCCTTAATGAACTTTGCCTGATTCACAGCACGGGATACAGCTCCAAGTATTCCAAGCCTGACCCCGATCTCTGAATCTTCCAGACCTACCAACAACTCCTCTAGCACTGATATATCGGCAATTCTTTCCAATGCTTGCGCAGCAGTTTTTCTTACTGCAATCGCATTATGCTTCAGTAATCCTGCAAGCAATGGAACAGCGGCTGGAACCCCTAAGGATCCAAGATCTTCAGCGGCTTCAACAACAACCTCCAATGCAGGATCACCTAAAGCATTTTGCAATGCGGGAAGCACAAGAATCATCCGTGCAGCACCATCATTGCCCTTAGCTTGCATTGCAAGCGATCTCGCTGCAGCAGCTCTAACCGCAATTTGATCTGATTGAATAATAAGAAGTAAACGATCAAGGCAGGCTTTATCATTCCATCGGCCCAAGCCAAGCACTGCTTGCCTGCGCACTTCATCCACAGGATCTCTGCTGAAACTAAGTAACATTTCGCCTGCTGGCTTGCGATAAGATTCTTCACTAAGCGCCTCCGCTAGCCAACCTGCAAGTAATAAGCGAACTGCAGGGTCTTCATGATCTAATAAGCCCTGAAAGAAAGGGATTTTTTCAGTAGGCCCAAGCCGTGAATAAAGCTGTTGGTAAAGCGCACGGTTTCGATTTCGCGAAGAATCAAGCTCACCCTCAAGCCTGGTCAATTTAGCATTTCGCTGCGCAAGCCGTTCTTCAAGCCAAGCTTCAGAAGATAGATTTTTTCGTTCATCAAACCAAAGTTGCCAAGTAACACTATCACGGCCCAGATCTTCCCCAATCAAATCTGCGAGGGCTTGCCTACTTCCCAGCCTGACACTTTCTTTGGGATCGGTAAAAAGTTTAAGCAAAGTTTCAGCAGCACTTTTCTTTCCTGTTTTCCCCAGCGCTATTATTGCTTGCTGCCTAGTGCTTTCTGCAAGGCTCGTATTTTCAGCAATTTGTTTTAACTTAAATGCACCCCTACCATCAACACTTGCACCCAAGGCTTCAACTGCAGCCTGCCGTACTGCGGGCAAGTCAATCGAAAGTACATCAATCAATTCTTCATAAAAACGACCATCCCTACGCAGTTTGATTGCTCCAGCAAAGGCGGTAAAAACTTCTACATTACGCGGATCACGCAAATATTGTTTAACGGTCTCGGTCGCGAGAGGTGTTTGTTGTTGCAAAATCAAATAAGCAGCTTGTGCCTGTAACTGGGGCTGTTTTTTATCAGCAAGAAGTTCTCGCAGGCGTGCTATATCGGAGGCAGGTTGTTGAACCTGTCCCATCAATAAAAGCAGTGGTAAAATCCAGCCTGAAATCATCAATTAATCCGTTGAATAGAAAATGCCCAAGGGTCGGGACCATAACCAGTTGTGAAAATCGAGTCAACCTCGATTCAATTGATGTTGGTATCGCCTATTTTTAATGATTCGAGTATGTTTTCAAAGGCACGGATTGAGTGCTTTTTTGCCCAGCTAAGGAAGGCTTGATGTTAAAGGTATTTAAAAATCCAGCTATTCAAATCGCCTGCCTTTTAGTGGCTTGGGCCTTGGTCTGCCTACCCAATTTAGGCATTTCTAGTCTTTGGGATATTGATGAAGGTAACAATGCGGAAGCTGCATACGAAATGATGGAATCGGGAAACTGGATTGTTCCCACTTATAATTATAATCTTCGTGTTGATAAACCCGCATTGCTTTACTGGCTTCAGATCGCATCCTATAACACTTTTGGTGTGAACGAATTTGCAGCCCGATTTCCTTCAGCTCTGGGCGGGCTCTTTTCTCTATTTGCAACCTACGCTCTCGCAACAATCATGTTCGGGGCGAGCACGGGTTTCCTCGCAGGGCTGATATTATTAGCAATGCCCGCTTGGGCAGGGTCGGCCCATTTTGCCAACCCTGATTCTCTTCTAAACGCCTGTGTCGCGTGGTCCTTCTTTGTTTTTTTCAAGGGTTATCAAAACAACAATTCTACCTGGCTACTTTGGGGCGGAATTATCACAGGCATAGGAATGCTCGCCAAGGGGCCCATCGCTCTCGCACTTCCACTGTTAATCATTCTTTTGTTTTTACTCTGGGAAAGGCAACCCCAGCGCTTGCTTTCCATTCATCTGTTAGGCGCGCTTTTTTTATTCTTCCTAGTTGCAGGCCCATGGTATATCTGGGTGGGTGTAGAAACAAAATTTCAATGGCACAGAGGCTTTTTCTTCACACATAACCTAGGCAGGTTCAGCACTGCGATGGAAAACCATTCAGGCCCCTGGTTCTATTATTTGCTCGTCATCGCAATAGGCTCTGCTCCTTGGTCCGCATTCATTGGCATGACTTTCTTGAACGCTAAAAAAGAACTTTTCAACACCGAACCTTCAAACAACACTATCAACGATCGCAGTGCAATCCGCTTGCTTGCAACTTGGATTGCTGTGGTGCTTGTTTTTTTCTCAATCTCGAGCACCAAGCTTCCCAATTATATTCTGCCCCTCTACCCTGCCATTGCAATTCTTACTTCAAGAGCAATGCTTGCTTGGAAAAATGAGACCCACGCCTACCCCAACTGGCTTCCTAAAACAGGAATGTTAATTTTGGTTTTCATTGGAGTCATTACCGGTCTAGGAATGATTCTAGTTTCAACTCAGGCAGATATATCGTGGATCAAAGGAAGAAAAATTCCAAAGCTCGAACAAATGGCTTTCATCGGATTTATTCCAATCATGTGTGGCACGCTCGCCTTGGTGCTTGCTGCAAAGAAAAATCGCATCGCAACATTGGCAATTCTATGCCTTGGGTCAATTAGTTTTACCGGGGCATTAGGCGCATGGAATGGTTCAAACCTCAATGAAATCAAAGCCCCAAAAATGCTTTCGCAATTCCTGCCTGAAGATCACCTTACCCGGGAAATTGTCATCGCAACCCACGATTGGTTTCAACCCAGCATTACTTTTTATTGCAAGCGCCAGATCAACACTCTAATTTCCGAAGAGGAAGTTAAGCAATTCCTCGAGCAACCAATACCTGCTTACATATTCATGCCCGAAAAGAAATGGGATGCAATCGCACTAAAACACTCACTACAGGCAAAAAAAATTGGCCAGGCCACCGACTTCTATCGCAATTGCAATGTCGTGCTCCTGACCAATCAATAAGCTTTTCTACTTTAAAACCTACTTACTCTTAAAACTCCCGATCGGCATTTGCTTATCCAGTTCAACCTTGAATCCATAGGTCGTGGCGTTTGCCTTAGTGCCAATGGTTTCATAATTAAGATTTTAAATATATTAATATAATAAAAAATTTTTCAAAGTTAATTAACCACATTCACCCTTTACCGTAACACTAAAGCAACCATTCAACGCTCCGAAAACAGGCGGCTTAATTCTGCTTTCAATTTATGTTAATCTGTAATCCGTACAGTCATATGGAGACTAACTCCACAAGTAAGACGATCCACACTTGCTTTTATTGCAAAATTTATAAGATTCTTAGTAATTCTTATTTAGGTTTAGTTTAATTAACAAAAGGTGCTTCACATGAAATCAATAGTTTTCTTTTTAGCAATATTCTTACTTACAGGTTGTGGCGACGGTGTCACACTCTATCCTGCAAAAGGAACTATTCTACTTCAAAATGGTCAACCGGTAACTCAGGGTACTATCGAATGCGAGTCTGTTGATAATCCCAAGAAGCTTAATGCAACAGCAAGCATACAAAAAGATGGATCATTTGAACTTGAAACTATGGGCAAAAAAGGAGCGGTTGCGGGTAAACACAAAGTAACTTTGATCGAACCCCCAGGCAATTCCGATTTGCCTTTGGATAAACAACCCAAGCCTCAGTTTAACCCTATATATCGAAGTTATGATACTTCAGATTTGCTTATTACAATCAACCCAGATAATAACAACAACTTAAATTTGAAAGTTGCTCCCGCAAAGTAACTTAATAATCATCAATGATCTGACCATCATCACGCAACGCATATCGCTGCAGCATGGTGGTATTGACCGAATTATTGATGGCTTTAACTCTGCCATCGCAAAATACAAATTGGCACACGCCACTATGCACGCTGCCAAACCGGAATGCGCCTAATGCAGATTTCGGGTCGGATACTATGCCATACCCAGGGCCTGCACAACGAACAAAAGATTCTTCATCATCGCCATTGTAAACAGATCCATCACCACCAGCAGGCCCCCCGGTCGTTATTCTACCTATACCAAATAGATTTAACGGTACATGCTTTTCACCAAACATCATCGTATTGCTAGTTCCATCAGTAATATCAAGAATTTTCAACTGTCCCTTGGCCTGTGCTATCGGAATTCCCGTGGCAGTATTCGAAGTCGACCAAATTATCACACCCTTTGCAGTCCAAGTGTCGTACCAAGCCGGAGAAGTGTTATTGTCTCCGCCATTCCCTGCGTAATCACTTAGAGCACCAACCACATTTACTGCACCTGAGTTTTGGTCGCCATCAATGCTTAATGCATTGGAACTACTTCCCCTTCTTGCAGGGCATAAATACGATTTAACAATAACGCTACGCGCAGCAAGTGAATTAGCCCCGTAGCTAGCTTGAAGGTTCCATAAATTAAAGCCTGATTGCTGCTCCACAAAAGGCAGAAGCAAAACTGCCCAAGTGGCATAGTTATCCGCAATCCTACTAGGCGGGAGATAATTTTGAACATCATGAAAATTATGGGTGGCAAGCCCGAGTTGTTTTAAATTGTTCGCACAACTAGCCCGTGCTGCAGCTTCCCGAACCTTTTGAACCGCAGGCAGCAGCAAACCAATCAATATGGCAATGATTGCTATCACCACCAACAACTCAATCAATGTAAATGCTAATTTTTTCTGCATGGGAAAAACCTTTAAGTAGGTTGGAGCGAACATCAAATCTTCATGGAATTGTAAAAGGTATTCACATCCATTTCAATGAAAAAGGCTATCACCCAAGCAATAAATCATCTATGCGGCCTTATTCATCATGGCTTTATCAAGGTTATGCGTATCCCGAATTAGATATGATGCTTTTCCCTGACTTTCAAAATAAGTGCGGGTCATCACTTCACCCAACAAGCCCATGGATATTAATTGTATACCCACCAAAACCAGCATCACGCTTAAAAGTAGCAATGGGTTTCCTGTCATATCCGTCTCGCTAAACAATTTCATTGCGATTGCTCCAAGAACGCTCGCAAAGCCCAAACCAATTGCAAATAAACCGCCCGTTCCAAGAAAATGCATGGGCCTTGTTAGATAAGAATAAAGAAACTTCACAGTGATTAAATCCAAAACCACCCGTAAAGTTCTCGTCAAATTGTATTTGGTTTTTCCCGCAACCCGCGGATGATGCTTCACCGGAACCTGAGTCAACCTGCCCCCGCACATTTGCGCAAGCACCGGAATAAATCGGTGCATCTCTCCATACAAGGGCAATGCAACCGCCAGATCCCTTTTCATCACTCGTATCGTGCAGCCCATATCTTTTATCGAGCAACCTGTTACTTTTCGAATAATCCAGTTCGCAATAAAACTAGGAAACTTCCTAAGCCAAAAACCATCCTGTCTGTTGGCGCGCTGGCCCAGCGCTGCATCGCAATCATCACTTATTTTTTCCAACAACATCGGCAGATCTGAAGGATCATTTTGCAAATCACCATCCATAGTGGCGACGAAATCACCCTTCGACCAATCGATACCAGCTTGCAAAGCAGGAGTTTGTCCGTAGTTTCTTTTAAGCACAACCACCTTGGCGCGGGTATCGCGTCGGGCTAGTTCTGCGAGAATTAGGGCTGATCGATCAATGCTGCCATCGTCCACATAGACAACTTCAAATTCGTTCACGCCTGATCCATTGGATTTAGCACAATAGGGTTCCAATGCAGAAGCAATTTTTTCATGCAAATTAAGAATATTATCCTGCTCGTCTTTGATCGGTATTATTACGGATAGCAGAGCCATCGTGCGATTCCTCCAATTCGGTTGACCCGGATATTTCGCCTTCCAACTGAACATCTTTCATGTCCGAGCTTGAAGCGCTTCCCCGTGAACCCAGGTAAAAAAAGATTCCTATCATTCCTACTGCTACATAAACAGAAAAACATAGTACAGATAATGCAACTGCGGATGCAGGTGCGATTGCCAAAGGCGTCAACATTAAAACTGTCGCACCTTCCCGCAATCCCATTCCACCCAAACTTATAGGTAACATGGTCATCAGCGTAACCAAAGGCACCATCACAAAATAAAAGGGCAACGGTATGGGCAGATCCATCCCCAAACCTATCAGCATCATGATTGAAACACTTGAAAGTTGAACCCATACAGACATCGCAGTGGTTAACACCAAAACCTTCACATTCCCAAAACAAAGCTTTGCACTTTTCAACACAACAAGTATTTTTGGAAACCGAACTGAAAATTTTGCAATCAAGGGCAGCATTGCCAACGATCCAATAGCACCCAACCCCACCGACATCACCGAACCTTTAACCCACACGGGCAATTCCACGGGACTGAAAATTGTTGCTATAACTGCAATTGCAACCAATACCAAAACACCGCTAAACCGGTCTGCAAAAACTGTCAAAACAGCCTTGCTCCTTCGATTTTCAACCAAATCATCTTTCATCTTGTAAGCCAAATACCAAGCACGAACTACATCGCCACCCACCGAAGTAGGCAAGGCAAGGTTGAAAAACATCCCAATGAAAAAGAACTTGAGGTATTCGTAAAATGTCCCACCAAAACCAACTGCAGTAGCGAGGACTTTCCAACGCTGGCAACTCAACACTTGGGTAAAAAAAAGAAGCAGAAAAGCAGCTACCCAATAAGTTGGGCGTAGTGTTGCAAACGAATCCATAATCTGGCCCAGATTGACTCTTGTCAGAATCAACCCCACCAGCAATAAAGTTCCCACTACTCGTACCAGCACTTTCATTGGACAATCACCTTTGCTTCAAGAATCTCTGAACCTGCCTGATGAAACGCTGCATGCTGCGGATCGCTCATATCCAACCTTAGTAAGCAACTGCCACCTTCCATCAAAGGTGGAATCACTACCGAAAAATCTATACCCTCGCCTGGCTTTACCACTGCTTGAAAATTACCTGCAAACCCACTCGCAATTACCTTGCGATCATCCGTAAGCAATAACCATTTAACTTTAATTCCCGCATTGGTTCCAGGCTTCATTACCCATTCCCTAATCGATGTGTTTTGTGCCCTAACCCTCAACAATTTACTCCTGCCTTTTTCCAAATGCAAAACCTCGCCATCACCTTCAATTAAATGTAGATCTGCAACACAATCCCCAGGTACATAGTGCTTTTTTACCCATTCCCTGAATCGATCATTCGAATGACTAATCTCGTTCTTTGCAAGCCACTCTTTATACAAAACAAAGAACTCATCAATATGTGCAGTCCGTCCTATATTGAGGTGCCCATAATACGGACTCAATTGCCTTAACGCCTCATCGATCCCGATATTTGTTTGCAATAACACTGACATCACCACTGCCATCCCTGTTCTATCAATGCCCTTATGGCAATGAAACAACATAGGTTTTTCGCTTTGATCAATCACATCCACCAATTGGTTGATGGTTTTAGTGGAAGGCAACCTGCCTGCGGAAAAGCTCAGATCTTCTTGCGATATATTGCAATTATTAATCGCTTGAACCTGATCCATATACCAAGGCACCGTATCGCAACAACCTCGAAGGTTAACCACGGTTTTGATGTTGTTTTTCTTAATGACAGATTCCAGCCTTGTGGGTCCAAGCTGGGAGCAACGATAAAATTTCCCGGGCACGACCTCGTAGAAGTTCCCGCCTAGAAAAATATAAACACACTTAAAAGATAGCAATAATATTAGTACAGTTGTAAGTAAACGAAAACCTATTACCCATCCAGCTTTTTTAGGCTTGCTTGACTCTTCGAACAAATTACTTTCCGGCTTCAACGGCATCGCACTTCCTTGTGCCCATGATTCTTCCTAACTAAACAACGATTGTGCCAAATCTAAATCTTTTCTGCCAGACCGGTTAAGGAAGGGCATTGCCCCAAATTGCCTCGCCGACTCCTCTTCCCTCGGTGCCCCAAACTTTGATATAAGCAGTTGATTCATCGACATTTCGGGAGATCTTCTGCATGGCAGTAACCGCAAGGACCGAACAAAACCCCTGGGGCAGACAAAAAAAGCTGCTACTAGGGTTTTGCATCGGTTTTGTTTTAATGGGAATTAGCTTACGATTGCTGCGATTAGGACTGAATTTCCCACTCTGGGGCGATGAGGCTTTTGTTGCATTAAATTTCTTTGACTCTGATTTTGCCAGCCTTACTAAACCCCTTAGGCATTATCAAATCGCCCCTCTTGGGTTTCTATGGCTCGAAAAAACTGCTGTCCTACTTTTCGGTACCAGCGAATTCTCCCTCCGCATCACCCCCTGCATCGCTGGGATTTTTGCATTCCTTATTTCTTTTAAAGCCGCCCAAAATATAACTCCCCCTAAAACAGCTTTACTTACCTTGGCTATTATGGCTGTTTCCTATTACCCCATCAGGCACTCTTGCGAAGTAAAACCCTACGCCTTCGATTTCTTAGCTGCATCGATTTTCCTATGGCTAGGCTCCAACGCCCTAAAAAATAATGCAACCTCTCGACCCATTTTTCTTCTCGCTGCCCTTTCCCCCATTCTCCTGTTCACTTCCTTCCCTGCTGCTTTTTCCGCAGGGAGCGTTTGCATCGCATTAGTGTTCCACATCCTTCAACAAAAAAAATATGCCCTCATCACACCATGCCTTCTTCTAATTTGCACCGTTCTAGCTTCTTTTCTTGCCCATTACGCAATCATTGGAACTAACCAATTCCACAACGAACTTGCAAAACATCAGGCCTACTGGGATTCCACTTTCCCTCCTTCCAACCTTTTCCAATTACCCTACTGGCTTTTAAAAACTCATGCAGGAAACCTAAGTGCTTACCCTATTGGGGGCAAAGATGGCGCGAGTTCTCTGACTCTCCTATTTTTTCTCTTGGGCATTTTTAAACTCGTTCGCAATTCCAAATTTTCAATCCTAATCCTTTTACTAGCACCCTTCGCCTTCAACCTTATTGCTGCTTTCATGGGGCGCTACCCCTATGGCGGAAGTGCCCGAGTCGCACAGCATCTGCTTCCTTCCATCTGCATTTTATCTGCGCTCGGGATCAACAGCATTTTACGATTGCACCTCCTTGCGAACATCCGTTCTAAGGCCTACATCGGCGTGCTTTGGTGCCTGATCATTTTGGCTTTCTTTCAAGCAGGAAGGGATATTAAAAAACCTTACAAATCATCGGGCGACCTTGAAGCCAGGGCCTTGATTCAAGAATTATGCTCTTCTTTGCAACCAGAAGAATCAATCTTGATCACCCAAGAAAAAGATCTAATCGATCCAACTTTAGAGTGGTACTTGCGTATTCAAAAAAATAAGATTCTTTGGACTACCGAAGATATTCTGCCAACGATGGTAGCTCAAAAAAAACAAACTCTTTGGCTTTGGTTACCTAATCGTCCACTCGGTGGCGACACTCTACCTACCATTGATATTCCGGTTTTCAATGGTGTTCAAACCATGATAAAAAAAGAGTTCACTTTCGCTTTGGGCAGAGATAATTTGGTCAAACCACAAATGGTACTCGTTCAGTTAAAACCCGATTAAGCAACTTAGGCTAGGGTTTCAAGGCAATCGGCTTTGAAGCATCCTTCGTTATAAGCGTAGCTTTTAAAAGGTTTTCCGCCCTTTCAGGGTTGCGCTCCAAATACCATGGCAATGCTCCAAAAAACATCTGCATCTGGCCCACCGTTTTTTCAGACATCCCCGCCATCGATGAACCAAACGCTTTCGATATTATCGCTGCAGCCTTGCTTTCCGTTTTTGCATAAATCGTCATTTGATGCTTTACACTTTTATTGATTACGCTTTCCTGATATTGCAATACAATCACCGCCTGTACCGGAATCGCAGGCAAAAGCGCAGTGGGCTTACCCATCCCATGCGCGTACCAAACCTTCAAGCCATCTTTGTCCGTGATCAAATGAAATTGAATGTTGTTCCCAGAGGATTCACGCGAATAAAAGGTGTTCGCATTTTCCTTCTCGATACTCGAACACTTCGCACCCAACATTTTCCACATCGTCACCGCATGGTGTGGGTTTTCTAAAAGCCACTCATAAGTTGTTGGATCGCAGTTAAAAGCCTCCGCAGGGCCCTTGGCAGACAAAGTAGGATCTGTTACCACTGACCGAACTTTTTCCTGCCATGCCTCCGGAATTACTTTCCCTTTTAACAATTCCAACTGGGCAAAAGATTTCAACTCTTGCGAGGAACC
>Ga0208089_1000274_pt1 | contig 13658 bp, 14 predicted proteins | sample LakMenEpi29Jun12_FD_150744 | JGI IMG/M metagenome (GOLD analysis project Ga0208089, IMG submission 150744) | Freshwater microbial communities from Lake Mendota, WI - 29JUN2012 deep hole epilimnion (SPAdes) | ecosystem: Environmental > Aquatic > Freshwater > Lake > Epilimnion/Euphotic zone ... | reverse complement strand
TTAGTAAGTTGTTCAACATTTCGGTTGAAGTACTGCTGTGAAGCAGTCATAACACCGTATGAGCCACGACCAAAGTAAATAGTGTTTAGGTAACTTTCAAAGATTTGATCCTTTGATAGTTGGTTCTCTAGTTTAATTGAGATAACAAGCTCTTTGATTTTACGTTGGATAGATCTTTCAGGAGTTAAGAATGCTGTCTTGGCATACTGCTGTGTGATCGTTGAACCACCACGGCCATTTCCTAACTTCACAATGTTGTCGATTACCGCTTGTGCAATACCTTTTACTGAAAAAGCTTTATTGGAGTAAAAGTTTTGATCCTCGGCAGCTAGAACTGCGTAACGCACATTCAGTGGAATCTTTGCCAGTGGAACGATTTGTCGGTTCTGAGTTCCAACGCGACCAATTTCTTCACCGTTTGAGTACTGAATAATTGTTGATTGGCTATTTACATATGCGTTGGGATCTGGAATATCAACGGTGAAATAGGCAAGTGCAAATAAAACTGAGCCGGCAACAAAACCAAAGCCGCCAAGGAATACGGCAGCTCTAATCAGTAATTTACGGGCCATTTGGCAATGCTATCCCTTGGCGTAATCCTCATCCTCCAAGGTCCGCACTTTGCGCGGGGCTTTTCGCTCAACTCCATCGCCCAAAATGTACGAGGCGCACAGGTGATTCCATGAACAGTTCTTACAGACCTCGACGATGTAGACGGTGAACTCACCGAATTCGCGTTCCATCTCAACTAATTCGCGGGGAGTCTTAATGCGCCCTGAGTATTGGCCTAGTTGTTCTCCAAAGGTGTAGCGAAGTTCGACCAGCTCTTCTTTTTTGCAGACTGGGCAGTTGCGATTAACGGTGTCGCCATGCCATTTGGCTGCGCGCATTAAATAAGGATCAGCATCGCAGGCATCAACAGTTCCACGAAACAGGGCTATCAAGGTAGCTCGCTTGTCGAGTGAATAATCGATGAATGATCGTTGCGATTTCATTAGGGTGAAGAATAATCCTAAATTCAGGGATACGCTCTTTCTTATGAGTTTCGCTGGGTTGCTTCGACATCCGCGGCTTTCCAGGCTTTTGGCTGTTCGTTGGACAGGACAGATGACCGATGGCGTCTTTCAAAGCGCACTTGCATCCTTTGTTTTGTTTTCTCCAGAACGCCAAGCAAATGCCTTAAGTGCAGCAATTGGTTTTGCGGTTGTTCTATTGCCGTATTCGATAGTTGGACCTTTTGTTGGAACAATTTTAGATCGTGTTTCGCGTCAACGTGCTTTGTTTTTTGCAAACCTTGCCCGCAGTGCCAATTTATTGGTAGTTGCAGTATTTGTTTTTAGCGGCGCTACTGGCGTTGCGCTAACTGCAGTTGTACTTATTGCTTTTGGAATCAACCGTTTAATTCTTGCAGCTCTATCAGCCGGCCTACCTTTGTTAATTGATGCAAAGTCATTGATTACAGCAAATGCAATTGCAGTAACAGGTGGTTCTGTTTTAGTAGTTATTGGTGGCGGAATCGGTGTTGGTGTTCGCGCACTAGTTGATGGCGCAGCCCTTGCAGATCGAGCGGATTCTTTACTCATCCTGATTGCCGCTGGTGGTTATCTAACCGCTGCGCTGCTTGCTGGTCGATTAAATAAGTATGAAATCGGCCCGCTGGCACATGAAAAAGCTGCAGCTTCATTTCGGCAAGGGTTTACCGATATGCGCGAGGGAATTGAATTCCTTCGCAAAAATATTGATACCGCGCGCGGAATCTTTGCAACTGCGGTGCATCGTGGCGGGTTAACTGCTTTAACTTTGACTGCGTTGTTGCTCGAGCGCAATACCTTCAACGATCCATCACGACCAGAAGATGGCTTACAGGGTTTTGGAATCGCATTAACTATTGCCGGAATCGGTGTTTTCTTAGGCGCGTTCTTAGCCCCTTACGGAGTTGCACGATTTGGTCGACATCGTTGGATCAAATTTGCCATGTATGCAAGTGCATTTTCACCTATCTTTTTAGCCATCTGGCAGACCGAAGTTGCGTTAGCGGTTACCGCATTCTTGACCGCATTTTGTGGCCAGAACATAAAGGTGACAAATGATGCGCTGGTGCAATCCAAGATTGATGACTATTACCGTGGACGCGTTTTTGCCGTTTACGATGTTGTAGTCAACAGCGCAATTGTTAGTGGTGGTTTAATTGCGGCTTTATTGCTGCCAACCTCTGGAGTCACTGCAAAGGTTCCATTGTTTGTGATGGGTGCTTATCTGTTAGTTGCTGTCGTAGTTCTGCGACCAAGTAAGTTTAAAGCTACCTACTAGCCCACCAATTAAGCAGCGCTTTTGTGGCGGCTTCCTCACCAATTGGTCCCTGTTCAAGACGTAGCTCCATTAAGAAATCCATCGCTTGTCCAACTTCACGTGAAGGTTTTAACTTTAAGATCTGCATGACTTGTTCGCCATCTAAATCTGGGCGGATTTTTGATAACTCTTCTTGCTCCATTAAAACTTCAATTCGCGCTTCCAATGAATCATAAGTAGCAGATAAGCGAGCAGCTTTTGTCTTATTTCTTGTAGTGCAATCTGCGCGAGTTAAAACATGTAAATGTGCAATGAAATCGCCTGCATCGCGCACGTAGCGGCGGACAGCAGAATCAGTCCATTCTCCTTCTCCATAGCCATGAAAACGAAGGTGGAGCATTGTTAATAGCTCAACTGCATCAATTGTTTCATTATCAAAGCGCAGCGCCTGTAAACGCTTTTTTGCAAGGCGCGCACCAACTACTTCGTGATGATGAAAGGAAACGCCGCCGCCTTCGATAAATGCGCGAGTTTTTGGTTTTCCAATGTCATGCAAAAGCGCGGCAATGCGAATCACAAGGTTTGGCCCACCAAGTCGTTCTTCCAGTGCAATCGCTTGTTCCAGCACTGTAATTGAGTGTTCGTAAACATCTTTGTGATGGTGGTGTTCATCAACTTCTAGGCGCAGCTTTGGAATTTCAGGCAAGACAATATCTGCAAGACCGGTATCGACAAGAATTGTTATTCCGATACGAGGATTTGCCGACATCATTATTTTTGTAAATTCATCGCGCACACGTTCTGCTGAAATAATCGATATGCGATGAGCTAAATCCTTCATAGAAGCCAATACATCTGGTGCGATTTCAAACTCTAATTGACTAGCAAATCGAGCAGCGCGCATCATTCGTAAAGGATCATCATTAAATGAATCTCTTGGGCGCACCGGAGTACGCAAAACTTTTGCAGCTAAATCTTGTAAGCCGTTAAATGGATCAATGAACTCTGGTTTGTCGCCGGTTAATTCAAGTGCCATGGAATTAACAGTGAAATCGCGCCTTGATAAATCACCGTGGATTGAATCGCCGTATTCAACTTCAGGTTTGCGAGATTCTGGATCGTATTGTTCGGTTCGATAGGTTGTTACTTCAACAGTTGTGTCACCGCGTTTTCCTGCAACGGTTCCAAAAGCAATTCCGGTATCCCACACATTGTCAGCCCATGATTGCAAAATCTTTTTTGTTTCTAATGGGTGTGCATTTGTTGTGAAATCTAAATCATTTCCTAATCGACCTAAGATCGCATCGCGCACTGGACCACCAACTAATGCCAAGGTAAAGCCTTGCGCCTTGAAGGCCTGGGCAAGGGAACTGGCCAGCGGTGCCCGTTCAATCAATGAACGGATCGCTAACTCTCCTGCTGCGCCTAATGCATTACTCACAATAAGTAAGGTTAAAGCACTATCCTTACTTCATGATCCCGGCACCTGGTGCGGGCAGCGAAGGCACGAAGAAAAAACGGAAGCGCAAGCGTTCCGGTAACCGCGGCCCACAACCACAGACTCAAACGGCTCCCAATAAGAGTCCTCAAACAAAGCGCCCGTATGCAAAGCGTGTTGATGAGGTCAGTGCTGGCGGTTTAGTTGTTGATACGACAGGCACTAAAGGTTTATTGATCGGTCGCTACGACACTAAGGATGCAACCGGAAAACGCATATTGTGGTCGCTACCTAAGGGCCATATTGAAGAAGGTGAGACCCCAGAGCAAGCTGCAATTCGTGAGGTAGCTGAAGAAACCGGTATTACATCCAGTATTACAAAATCTCTAGGTGTCATTGATTTCTGGTTTATGGCCGGCGGAAAAAGAATTCACAAGACTGTGCATCACTTTATGTTTGCAGAAGTCGGCGGCGTTTTAGCAGCTCAGGAAAGTGAAGTTGATGAAGTTTCTTGGTTTCCGTTAGTGGAAATTGTTGATCGACTTGCATACCCTGATGAAAAGAAGTTAATCGCGCGAAGTGCCGAGATAACACAATGAAGAAAATAGTTTTGCTTATTGTCACAACTTTTCTTTTACTGATGATGCCGCAATCAGCCGCCACAAATACAGTTATTCGAATTATTGCTCCAGTAAGCCAAACATTTACGGGTGAGTTTCGTAATGATGATTTAGTGCAATCGTTGACACCATCGGGTGATTTGGGTTTGAAGGTATATCAACCCATCGCCAAGAATCGAACGTGGGTTATTGACGCGGCCTTAGTTGATGAAGTTATTCTCATGAGCAATGAATACACATTGGCAACCGAGGCAGAACCTGCAGGAAAAGAAATTGCTACAGCTTGGTTGACTCAATTAAAACGAGTGACCGCGGGAAATGAAGTTGTTGCACTTGCATACGGGAACCCAGATATTGCACTGGCTAAAGTTTTAGCACCAAGTGAGTTGCGGTCTTACTTTATTTATGGGCAGGATCGTTTGCAGTTGGCCCTTGGCCGGATCGTTCGAAGCGAACCTGATGTTGCGTGGAGTGTAGGAAAGTCAGGGCTAAGCAATCCTCTACGCAAGAGCTATAGCGATAATCGCAAGGCATTAACTCGTTTATCACGTGTTGTCGACACCCCTGAATTGATTCAACTTCGAGCGCGCTTAGGTCAATTGTTATCACCAACTTTAGATAAAAATTCACGAGAATATTTTTCACGAAGTGCGACCAATGCAGTAAAGCAAACGGTTAATAAATTACGAATCAATAGCGGTAAGTATCAAATAACAACTTTGTCGGTAAAGCTTCCGGTCACTGTAATTAATGATTTTGATGTTGACGTCACCGTTGATATCGCGATGTTGGCAGCTAACTCACGAATAATTGTTGAAAGTTTTGATAACGTCTTAATCCCTGCTCAATCAAAAAGGCAGCTGGAAATGCAGGTGGATGTCATTGCGCCTGGTCAAACAACTGTTTCTGCACTTATTACAGGTCCCGAAGATGACGCCGAAGTTGTGCCCGCAGCGATCTTGACTTTAAATTCAACGGTTGTTGATTCAAGAGTAATTTGGTTTACTACAGGGGCAGCCATACTTCTCTTATTAGCAGCTGTTGCACAAAGTGTTCGCCGGGTCCGAAGGAGAAGCAAATGAAATCTAATGAGCTATTCCGTGCTTCTGGGATCATGGCACTTGGAACAATTATTTCCCGAATCACTGGATTTATTCGTGGAATTCTAATTGTTGCAGTTTTAGGTACCGCATTACTTGCAGATACTTACAACGTAGCAAACACAATGCCAAATATTTTGTATAACTTATTGGTTGGTGGAGCCTTAACTGCCATTTTCATTCCACAACTTGTTCGCTCCTTTGAACATGATGACGGAGGAGATGGTTTTGCTTCGCGTTTGATTACAACAATTTCGCTGATACTTCTTGTATTGGTTACCGTTGGAATGGTTTTTGCACCGGCTCTAGTTCGTTTATATGCCCCGGAATTTTTCACACCGGGTTTTGAAACTGAGCAAGAGATTGCCGTTGCTTTTACTCGTTATTGTCTGCCACAAATCTTTTTCTTAGGGTTGTTCACAATGTTGGGCCAGGTCGCTAATGCTCGCGGTTCTTTTGGCCCGCTGATGTGGGCACCGATCGCAAATAACCTAGTTGGTATAGCCCTGTTTGGTGGATTTTTAATCTTCTCTCCAGGCGTGAACATTTCAAATATCACATCCTCACAGGTTCAAATTTTGGGTTGGGGAACCACTTTTAGTGTTGTTGTTCAAGCTCTAGTTCTGGTGCCGGTAATTAAGCGTTTAGGAATCACAATCAAACCAAAGCTTGGCGTCGAGGGATTAGGTAAATCTTTTAATTTGGCGGGTTGGACCTTGGTTTATGTCCTGATTTCACAACTTGGTTACTTGGTAACTGTAAATGTTGCTACATCTGCCGCGATTCGAAGCGCACAAGAAGGTATTACAGCTGGTGTTGGTTTTACGCCATACACATTTGCCTACTATGTAATGTTGTTACCGTATTCAATTGTCACTATTTCAATTATCACGGCGATTTTGCCACACATCTCTAAGTTAGCAGTTGATGGCAAGCGCGAAGAAGTAAAAGCGCAACTTGTGCGTGCAATCCGATTAGTTGGAGTAATTACAATTCCAAGTGCCGTTGCATTCTTACTCTTTGGTTCCTTGATTACTGAAGTGATTATTATTGGCGTTCCAATTGAAGATGCTCGATACATTGGTCATGTACTGTCTGCTTTGAGTTTTGGTTTAGTGGCATTTTCAATCAACTTGATTTTGATCCGTGGTTTTAATGCCTTTGAAGATACTAGGACACAAGTAATTTCTATTTTAATTATCAATATTATTTCAGTGGCACTTTCTTATTTTTTCTTGTATTTCTTACCTAATCAATGGATTACCGTTGGTTTAGGTGCAGCTTTTTCTTTCAGTTACTTAGTTGGTTTGCTGGTAACTCTTCGACTATTGAAGAGACATACTGGCAAATTAGCGATCCGGGAATTCATCGCTCAACATATGCGTTTATTAACTGCCGCTTCACTAGTTATGCTCCCATTGTTTGCAATGGTTGAATACATTAATTGGGTTGGGGTTGAGTTAACACCGCCAGCTCGTGCTGGACAGTTGTTGCTTGTGATGGTTGTCGCATTCTTCGGGTACATCTTTGCTGCTAAAGCGCTGCGGGTTGAGGAGATTTCGATGATTCGCCACTTGGGTACTTCAATTTCGCGCCGTTCAACAAAACCTGAAGAAAACCATTAGATTTCGGGGTCTAGGGAGCACACATGAGTGAAGTAAGAAATGTCGTAATTGTTGGATCAGGTCCGGCTGGATACACAGCTGCGATCTATGCCGCACGCGCGCAGTTAGATCCAATTATTTACGAAGGTTCAGTTACTGCAGGTGGTGCGCTTATGAACACAACTGAAGTTGAAAACTTTCCAGGTTTCACAGATGGAGTAATGGGTCCAGATTTAATGGACAGCATGCGCAAGCAAGCCAAGCGCTTTGGCGCCGAATTAATTACTGATGACATTGTTGAAATGGATTTAACGGGTGATATCAAAGTACTAAAGGACGGCTCTGGAAATACTGTTAAGGCAAAATCAGTAATCCTTGCAACTGGAAGTGCCTACCGTGAAATTGGTTTAGTTAATGAAAAGCGTTTGTCTGGCCATGGAGTTTCTTGGTGTGCAACATGTGATGGTTTCTTCTTCCGTGGACAAACAATTGCAGTTGTCGGTGGCGGAGATAGCGCAGTTGAAGAGGCAACCTTCCTAACTCGTTTTGCAGATAAAGTTGTGTTGATTCACCGTCGCGATTCATTGCGCGCGTCAAAAATTATGGCTGATCGCGCAAAGGCTAATCCGAAGATTGAATTTATGTGGAACACCGAAGTAATTGATGTTTTGGGTGAAAGCAAGGTTGAAGCACTTAAGTTGCGAAGCACTATCGATGGTTCTGAATCCGAGCGCGCCTTTACTGGTTTGTTTGTTGCTATTGGACATATTCCACGTAGCGAGTTAATTACTGGCCAAATTGATTTAGATAATGAAGGTTATGTAATCTGCGAAGGTCGATCTACCCGCACAAACCAAAAGGGTGTTTTTGCGTGTGGCGACTTAGTTGATCACACATACCGTCAAGCAATTACCGCAGCTGGTTCTGGTTGCGCGGCTGCCCTGGATGCTGAAAAGTTTTTAGCTCACTAAGTTTTTCCCTTTACTGATTTAATACCGACAAAAAGAGGAGTACGACGATGGCAACTAGCAAGGTAACGACAGCAACCTTTGATGCAGAGGTTCTAAAGAGCAGCACCCCTGTTTTGGTTGATTTTTGGGCTGAATGGTGTGGCCCATGCCGCGCGGTTGGTCCAATCCTGGAAGAAATTTCAGATGAATACGGCTCAAAGATCAAGATCGTAAAGCTCAACACAGATGAAGAGTCTGCGATTGCAATCAAGTACGGCATTACATCGATTCCTTCAATGTATGTTTTTGTAAATGGCGAAGTTGTCACACAAATTGTTGGTGCTAAGCCAAAGCCAGCTCTACTGAAGGATCTAGAAAGCTTCCTCGCATAAAACCATGTCAGATCTAACCGAGTCGGAGATCCGCTCATTTCAACAAGCCCGTGGCCTTGATGTCACGGGTTTTGTTGATGCGGTCACTGCACGCGCGTTAGAAGAGTCGCAATGGAAACTTGGTGATCGCTCTTTATATCTTCACAATGTGGATTTAATGCGCGGGGATGACATTGCGGCATTGCAAACTCGATTAACTGAGATGGGTTTTGACTGTGGACGCGTAGATGGAATTTATGGTCCACGCACCGAATCAGCTGTGAAAGAGTTTCAAAAATCTGTAGGGGCAACAGTTGATGGAAAGTGCGGCCCGGCAACAATTATTGCCTTGATTCGCTTAACCAAGATTGTTTCAGGTGGAGTCCCATCTACTTTGCGACAAAATGCAACACAACAAAGTCGTGGCCCAGCATTAGCAAACAAGGTAATCGTTTTAAATCCTGATTCAGATAATGAAATTGCTTACGATGTCGCCGTTCGTACTGAAGGACGTTTACTTGCTTTAGGTGCTTCGGTTTTCCTTACACGTGGTACTTCAAACAATCCTTCTGAACAGGATCGAATTCAGTTTAGTAACAAAAGCAATGCAGATTTGATGATCTCGTTAAACCTTGATTCATATGAGAATGAAAAAGCCCATGGCGCTGCTACTTATTTTTATGGAAGCGATACACATGGTGTTCATTCAATTGTTGGTGAACGATTTGCTTCATTGGTACAACGTGAAATTTGCGCGCGAACAGATTTAGCTAATTGCAGAATTCATGCAAAAACATGGGATTTACTGCGTCTTACAACTGCGCCAACAGTAAGAATTGATTTGGGGTACACCAGTAATCCGGGGGATATGTCTCGACTATCTCGTCCAGACTTTCGTGATGTAATTGCAGAAGCCTTGGTGATTGCAATCCAACGCCTGTATTTGGCTGCAGAAGATGATGCAAAAACGGGAACATTGAGAATTTCAGATCTTCGTAAAGCTGGCATTCGCCGGTAAATAACGCTCAAGCCAACGCTTGGGTATGGCAGACTTACTACATGTCCGATATCACGCAACGCTACTCAACAGGTGCTCCGCAAAATCTAGAACAAAGATTTGCATCTCGAGCCGCGCACATGAAGCCAAGTGAGATTCGCTCACTGTTTGCGGTGGCATCTAGACCAGAGATTGTTTCACTAGCTGGTGGAATGCCAAATCTTTCCGCTCTTCCAATGGGAATGATGGCTGATGTTGTAAATAATTTAGTTCGAAATAACGGGCAAGAAGCGTTGCAGTATGGAAATGGTCAAGGCCATCCAAAGCTGCGTGAACAAATTTGTGAAGTAATGGCCCTTGAAGGAATTCGAGCAAACCCAGATGATGTTTTAATTACAACAGGTTCACAACAAGCACTTGACCTTATTTCACGCATCTTTTTAGATCCGCAAGATGTTGTTTTGTGTGAAGCGCCTTCATATGTTGGAGCGTTGGGTACTTTCCATCAATATGAAGCTTCGGTTGTGCATGTTGAAACCGACGACAATGGTTTAGTTCCTACAGCTTTGGCAGAGGCAATCAAAAGTGTGCGTGCAGCGGGGCGAAAGATCAAGTTCCTCTACACAATTCCGAATTACCAAAACCCAAGTGGTGTTTTGTTGCCAGCTAACCGACGTACGGAAATTCTGAAAATTTGTCGCGAAGCCGGCATTTTTGTTGTTGAAGACAATCCATATGGTTTGTTGGGCTTTGATAAGCCATCACCAAATGCGATGCGTGCAGAAGATTCTGAAAATGTGATCTATTTGGGGTCATTTTCAAAGACAATCGCACCTGGATTGCGTGTGGGTTGGGCGCTAGTTCCACCATCTCTGAAAGAGAAGTTAGTTATCGCTAGCGAATCATCAATTTTGTGCCCATCTAACTTCACTCAGTTAACTATCTCCAGTTATTTGGCAGATCAGCCATGGCGCGATCAAATCGCATCTTTTTGCGAGCTATACAAGGTGCGTCGTGATGCGATGTTGGAATCACTTGATGAGTATTTTCCTGCAACTGCGCAATGGACAAAGCCTGGTGGTGGTTTTTATGTGTGGGTTACTTTGCCACCAGAAATTGATACCACCGCTTTAATGCCAAAGGCGATTGTTGCAAAGGTTGCCTATGTTCCTGGAACCGCTTTTTATGCCGATGGTTTTGGATCGTGGTCGTTGCGTTTGTCATATTGCTACCCAACACCAGAGCGCATCCGTGAAGGTGTTAAGGCATTAGGTGGAGTAATTAAACAAGAGATGGCTAGCCGAAAAGGTTTTGAACTTAAAGGTTAGTTTTGAATAGCTTTGGTAATTCGCTGTAAATCTTGGGCTCCGGCAAATTCGATCACAATCGTTCCTTTTTTCGCGCTGCCTTGAATAGTCACACGAGTATCTAGGACATCTCCAATCTGATCTGCGATCTCTTGTAATTCAGGGCTGGCAGATTTTGCACCTTTTGGTTTCTTGGTTGATTGTCCTTTTGGCGCACCTGAAGAAATAATTTCCTCTGTCGCGCGAACAGATAGGCCTTGGCTAACAATTCGTGCCGCTAATTTTTCAATCGAACCAGCATCACTTAAACCAAGCAGGGCGCGTGCATGACCGGCTGATAGAACACCGGATGCAAGTTTTTGTTGAACCGATGGTGGCAAGTTCATTAAACGAATTGTGTTAGAAATCAATGGACGTGAACGTCCCAGCTTTAAAGCTAACTCATCATGTGTGCAGTTAAAGTCAGTTAGTAGTTGAGAATAAGCAGCAGCTTCTTCTAGTGCGTTTAGTTGGCTGCGGTGAATGTTTTCAATCAACGCTTCGCGAAGTAATTCATTATCTGCAGTCTGGCGAATAATGACAGGAATACTTGTTAAGCCAGCAGCTTTTGCCGCGCGGAAACGGCGCTCTCCCATGATTAATTCATATTTACCAGGTTGTGTTTGACGAACAACTGGTGGTTGCAAAATACCAATCTCTTTGATTGATGCAATTAATTCCTCTAGTGCAACTGGGTCAAAATATGTGCGTGGTTGACGTGGGTTAGGAGAAATTGATGAGATAGGGACTTCATTTTGTTGACCAACTTCTTTGTCTCCAACTGTTAATGATGTTGGGATCAAAGCTTCAAGGTTTGTACCTAAACCGCCACGACGTGCCATTAAGCGATCTCACCTTCACGTTTGTAATTAATTGAAACAACATTTGAATCAAATGGTTTTCCGCGTTCTGCTAGTTCGCGTGCAACAGACATGTATGCAACTGCGCCAGGAGAAACAGGGTCGTATGTCATCACTGTTTGTTTAAATCCAGGAGCCTCTGAAACACGTACTGTGCGGGGGATAGGTATATCAATTAATTCATTTGGATAATGTTTTCTAATTTCATTAGCAACATCATTTGCAAGATTTGTGTTGTTAAACATTGTTAATACAAGTGTTGATAATTTCAATGTTGGATTCAAACGCTTCTTTACTAATTCAAAAGTTTTTAACAATTGTGATAAACCTTCAAGTGAGTAGTACTCGCATTGAATTGGAATCAAAACTTCTTTTGCCGCAGTAAATGCGTTGATTGTTAACAGGCCAAGCGATGGTGGGCAGTCAATAAAAATGTAATCAATTGTTTCGCCGGTTGCAGCGCGTTCTGTAACCAAATCTTCAATCGCTTCTTTCAAACGCATTTCGCGCGCAACCATCGGGACCAATTCAATTTCTGCTTGCGCTAATGATGTGTTTGATGAAACGCATTCAAGTGACGGAAAGCCTGCAACTTTTTGAATCACTTGCGACATTGTTGATTCACCCATCAACACTTCGTAAATTCCTGCGTTATCAAGATGTTCGACACCAAGGGCGGTTGATGCGTTTCCCTGTGGATCAAGATCAATAACAACAACCTTCAAACCACCCATAGATAGGGCTGCTGCCAGGTTAACTGTGGTGGTGGTTTTGCCGACCCCGCCTTTTTGGTTGGCCACGGTCAGGATTCGAAGGGAGGCTGGTTTTGGCATCGCCTCTTTTAGGCGACGGGTGCCTACGACCTTCTTTGTTTCACGTGAATCATCCACGTGGGTAGTTAAGCACCTTTTTTGACCTCGACTATGCGGCCGAGCTCGATTCCCTCCAGATTTACTTCATGAAGTATCGCTTTTGGCACAGAAAGCATCTCTTCTTGGGCTTTCTCGCCCTTCATGGCCAACAAAGAGCCATTGGTCTTCAAAAGGTGCCAGCTAATCTTCTTCAACTTCTCCAAAGGAGCCACTGCTCGAGCGGTTACATAATGGGCGGTTTGCTTTACATCCTGGGATCGGCCGCGGATAACCTGGATATCCAGGCCTTCCACCGCTTCCTGCAAAAACTCCACGCGGCGTTCAAGGGGTTCAATCAGGGTAACTTTCAGATCGGGGCGGGCTAGAGCGATCACTATTCCTGGCAGTCCTGCCCCTGAGCCAATATCAAAGACGGTTGCCCCTTCTGTAAACAGGGTTGTAACGGGTAGGCAGTTGAGGATATGCCGCTCCCAAATGCGGTCAGCCTCGCGTGGGCCGATTAATCCACGCTCAATTCCAGCTGTTTCTAGGAATTTGGCGTAGGCGTGAACCCGCTCAGCATCTGGAAAATGCCTCGCGATGAGGGTTTCACGTGAAACCTGCATGCCTTTACGCTGGATAGATAACTACGAAACGGTTTGGATCTTCTCCATCGGATTCTGAGCTCAAACCAAGGTCTTGGATTGTGTCATGGATGATCTTGCGCTCAAAAGCGTTCATTGGCTTCAGTTTGATTGAATTGCCAGTGGTTTTTGCCTCTTCAGCCATCTCTTCAGCAAGCTTCTTGAGCTCCTTTTTGCGGCCGGCGCGGAAGTTATCAATGTCGAGCATTAATCGGCTGCGATCACCTGTTGAGGTTTGAACCGCTAGGCGGGTTAACTCCTGGATTGCATCCAAAACTTCGCCGTCACGGCCAACTAGGTGGTTGAGCTTGCCGCCCACGATCGCCAGGGAGGCGCGATCATTTTCAACATCAATATCGATGTCGCCGTCAAGGTCAGCAATATCCAGCAGCGCTTCTAGGTAGTCGGCGGCGATATCGCCCTCTTCCTCAAGTTTTGCTACCCCTTTTGGGGCCTTTGTAGCTTTGGTGTCCTCTGTTGCTTCAACAACTGCTTCTACGGTCTCTGTTTTAGCTTTTGCCATGATGCCCCCTTTGTCGGGATTGTAGTGAATTAAACCTTTTTGGGTAGATTTGTCCGTTTATTACT
>Ga0208089_1000273_pt1 | contig 13692 bp, 9 predicted proteins | sample LakMenEpi29Jun12_FD_150744 | JGI IMG/M metagenome (GOLD analysis project Ga0208089, IMG submission 150744) | Freshwater microbial communities from Lake Mendota, WI - 29JUN2012 deep hole epilimnion (SPAdes) | ecosystem: Environmental > Aquatic > Freshwater > Lake > Epilimnion/Euphotic zone ... | reverse complement strand
CGCTTCAAATCCATCCATCACTGGCATTTGGACATCCATTAAAATGACATCAAACCTATTGTATTCAAGCAATGCTAACGCATCTTTGCCATTATCAGCCACGGTGACATCTAACTTAGCATTACGCAAAAACTCACTTGCTACTTGTTGATTGAGTGGCGTGTCTTCAACAAGAAGTACGCGAACATTTTCCAGTGACTCTGCGGCCTCTGAAAGGCGCTGCAAAAGTGTTTTTTTAGTTGGACTTGAAATGCTCGTTTCTGAACATTTACCCGATGTTGCTATTTCAAAAGACAGTGTAAAGAAAAACTCACTGCCCAAATCGGGCGCACTCTTACAAGTAATTTTTCCGCCCATCAATTCGACAAACTTCTGACTGATGACAAGGCCAAGTCCTGAACCGCCAAAACGTCGAGTAATAGAAGTATCCGCTTGCGAGAAAGATTGAAACAACATTTTCTGTTGCTCTTCATTCATTCCAATGCCACTGTCTTTGACAGCAAACTGGAGCTGTATCTCTTTTTCATGTTGAGAAAGCAGTGATATTTCTAAATTAACAAAGCCTTTGTGTGTGAATTTAGCACTATTATTAATTAAATTGATTAATATTTGTTTGAGTCTGAGCGCATCGCCTTTGAGCAAAACGTTAAGGTTACTTGGCTGAATAATAGTAAATGTTAATGCTTTACGTCGAACTTCTTCCGTAAACAACATTGCTATATTTTCAATCACCTCTTCTAAATTGAAATACTCTAATTCGAGTTTTACATTGCCTGATTCAATTTTAGAAAAATCTAAAATATCATTAAGAATCGCCAATAAACTTTCTGATGCACTGGATATGTTACGCAAATAATGATGCTGTTTATCGATAGGCGCGTTCATCCCAAGTAACGATAAACCAATAATGGCGTTCATGGGTGTGCGAATTTCATGACTCATATTAGCAAGAAACTCAGCTTTTACTTTCACTGCCACCTCAGCTTTCACTAACGCGGCATTAAGTTCATGTGTCCGCTGTTTCACCTGCTTTTCTAAATCAAGATTAAGCAAATAAAGCTCACGACTTTTTTCTTCAAGTAACTTTTCAGCAGTTTGACGCGCCAAACGCTCTCGATATAATCGCTTTCTCCATTTGATGTCGAGATTATCATCTGCTGCTGTCATTTTGATTCAATTAACGTGTAATACGAAATTCAGTAGAACCATCATCAAGTAAACGTCTAGTAATCATTAGATTTTCACTGAAATACTGGCCTGCACCAATAATAAGTCCTTCAGCAAAATCAGGAAGATTTCTATCCGACTGGTAAACCATTACAAGCGTGCTCTCTTGAATTGAGGTATAAAATTTTGGCAAAGAAGCATTAGGGTAAAGTTTTTTGACTTCAACATGAACAACATTATCTATACTTGATAAAAACGAAAAAGAATCACTGATATTTTCAGTCAATTTGGGATATATCAATACTAATCGCTCAAATATAAACGTACCAAACGTTTTGACTAAATCGGGGATACCGATATGTGAACGCTCAGATAGGGCGGTAACTAAACATATCAGCTCTAAATAATCATAATTACCGACGGAGGTATAAGCGCCTTCATTAGGTAACTCAGCATCTTCGATGATGTCATCGAGCATATCATCACCAAATTCTGCTTCCACTAATGTGAAAAATTCTGTAAAAATCCTGCCTAGCATAGTGAGTATTTCTCCCATTAGAGTGACTTATATAGTCAATACGATAGCTAAATAAAAAAACATTCAACCTGAAATAGGCAATGATTTCAAATTCATCAAAAAATTAAATTTTCGATTATAGCAACTTAAACAGTCAAGAAATTTCGTGATCTGATAATGATTTTTTCGTATGACTTATTGATAGTAATAATCCAATAAATTAAGGGGCATTAAGTAATCTGAAATGGATTTAAGTTAAGTCTCGCTGCCTATTTTTTTAAAAGTAGGATGTATTATTGTTACTTTTTAGCGTATTCGCGCCACATTATAAGTAAAGCATTTTCAAAATCAGCGGTAAAATGATCAACATTCCAAGCTGGACTGTTTAATAACCGTTTTCTTAAACCTTGTTTTAATGACAATAATGCGTTGCGATCTTTACCCATTTGTATTGCAATACGTAAATAGTCAGCATCGTTCTCAGCCACCCATTCACTTAAACCTGCCGCCGACATAAAACTCGCCCCCATACGCGACACAAAATGATTGCCTGTTTTTACAATGACAGGGACACCCATCCACATCGCTTGCAGAGTCGTTGTGCCGCCGTTATAGGGAACAGGATCAAGTGCGATATCTATATCGGCATACTCCGCCATCATCTCAGTCAAGCCGACAGGGCCACGGAATTCTAAGCGCGACGCGTCCACACCTTCTGCAACAAAACGCTCAGTGAAAACCTGAATTGCACTCCCATCTTTAAAACTTGGCGCTTTTAACACTAAACGCGAGTCAGGAATTTCATTTAAAATCGCTGCCCATAACTTAATAGTATGCGGCGTCAATTTAGGCACATTATTGAATGAACCAAACGTCAATTGGCGTTTTTCATGCTGCTCTGTGTATTCAGGATACGGATAATCCACTTCTGGCGCATAACAAAAAACGGTATTAGGCAGGCGTATCACTTTTTCAGAGTAGAGCGAATCGTGTGATTGAGGCGCCACTATATTATCAGCAATTAACCAATCTATGTTAGGCACGCCTGTTGACGCAGGATATCCTAAATAAGTGACTTGAATGGGTGCTGCACGTTGCGCAAAAACATTCATGCGCTGCATGCTCGTATGCCCCGATAAATCAATTAAAATATCAATTCCATCTTGCTCAATACGTCGACTTAAATGCGCATCACTAAACGTTGTCACTTCAACCCACTGTGCAACGCGCGTTTTCGCTAAATACGTTTGCTCATCGTATGACACACCGGTGAAATAAATGGTGACGTCAAATTGTTTCACATCTAAACGCGCTAAAACTGGTTGCATAAAAATGTTAACGGGGTGTTGATGATGAAAATCGGCAGTAATAAAACCAATTTTTAAGCGACGTTTTGCACTACGATCATTTTTAAATGATGCTATTTTTCGCGCGTTTTCGCCAAGTGGTGTAAAAAGTTCAACGTGTAAATCCGCTACTTCTTGCGCACTTAATTTATCACTATAAAGCGAACTCATAGCGGTACTTGAACGCATTGCCGAATAGATATTTTCACTTTTTGCAAGTTGACGATAAAGCGTTAAAGCGGTATCTGCATCCCCTATTCTTCCAGCAATCGAGGCACGCATCGACAAGGCACCTGATTGCGGCTCAATTGCCTCAGCTTTTTCAAGTTCAGCTAACGCTTCTTCCATTTGCCAAGATTCTGCATACGAATGGGCTAAATTCCAATGCGCATTGGCACTTTGCGGATGCAGTTCAACGTTACGTTTGAGCACCTCTTGAGCTTCTTGCCATAAATTGAATTGAAAAGAGAGTTCCGCTAAACGCACTAATGTCTTTTCTTCCGTTGCAATGCTTGCACGCTCAAAAGCGCGATAGGCTTCTTGCGTCATACCTAGACGCATCATAATAGCGGCTAAATCAATTTGTAATTCTGCGCGTTCATTATCCGGCAATGATTCTTGCATTAAACGCGTCACAAGTAACGCTTGACGCAACGATTCAAGTGCTCGACTCGCATCGCCTCGCTCTAAGCGATATTTAGCCATTGACCAATGGATAAAATAAGCTCGTGCCACACCCGCAGTCGCTAATGCACGATGATATTCTGGTGCCGCCAATTCAAAGTGCCCGTTATCTTCAAGAATTCGCGCTAATGCAATATGCGCTTCAAAACGCTCGGGATTGATTGCAATTGCACGCTCATAACTTGCCGTAGCCTGCTGAGGAACACCTTGACGACGACATAAATGTCCCGCTTCAAGCCACGCACTGTAATTTTGCGGAAAAGCACGCAGTAAGGCTTCGAAATAAAGACGCGCAGCGGCCTCGTCGCCACGATTTACCGCGCAACGCGCTAATTGCAACGCAGCAATTTCAAGCGTTGGCTCTATCGCTAATACATTTTGGTATTTTTCCTCTGCTTCCTTCCATAAGAAATCACGAAAACAGGCGTTTGCTTGATTAAACAAGTCAGCGGCCTCTTTGGAAATAGTCAGTTGATGATCGATATCTTGAGCAATATCTATATCTGTCATTGATATTTTTTTCTTCTGCATAAATAATCTAAAATACGCTAACTTTTGTTATACGTCTAAGGTGAATAAAACACTAAAAAAATACCCCATTTCTAGAGCATTTATTTTTCATTGCAATAAACTCCTACAAATCTTATTTTTAATCACATCGCGCCCAAACTACTCAGCACGTTCCCATCAAACATAAATGCCACAGTGAGCGCCTAGCGATTTGCTCTCCAAGAAATCCTGTTTTATTAAACTATTACCGTTAGAAAAAACCTAATGGATTAATGTCATAGCTGACGAGAATATTTTTAGTTTGTTGGTAGTGATCGAGCATCATTTTATGATTTTCACGACCCACACCTGATTTTTTATAACCACCAAAAGCAGCGTGAGCAGGATAATGATGATAACAATTTGTCCATACACGACCTGCCTGAATACCGCGCCCCATTCGATAAGCCCGATTCATATCGCGCGTCCAAACGCCTGCCCCTAAGCCAAACTCGGTATCATTAGCAATTGCTAGGGCCTCCGCTTCATCCTTAAACGTAGTAACGCAAATCACAGGACCAAAAATTTCTTCTTGAAAAATGCGCATGGTGTTGTGACCTTTCATAATCGTCGGTTCAATATAGAACCCATCAGAAAATGCATTATCCATCGCGCTAATTTTACCGCCAATTAATACTTCAGCCCCTTCATCTTCACCAATGACAACATAGCTTAAAATCTTTTCAAACTGTTCCTTAGACGCCTGTGCACCCACCATCGTGTCTGTATCAAGGGGATTTCCGCGTTTAATTTGTTTGACGCGTGCAATCACTTTAGCCATAAATTCATCGTAAATGGACTCTTGCACTAACAACCTTGATGGACAAGTACAAACCTCACCTTGATTAAAGAACGCCATGACAGCACCTTCAATGCATTTACTCACAAAAGCATCTTCTTGCGAAAGAACATCTTCAAAAAAGATATTCGGTGATTTTCCACCCAACTCTACTGTCGAGGGAATGATATTTTCTGCTGCGCATTTTAAAATATGTGCGCCTACAGGCGTGGATCCAGTAAAAGCGATTTTCGCAATGCGTTTGCTAGACGACAAGGCTTGACCCGCTTCTTTACCATAACCATTAACAATATTGACAACGCCAACGGGTAATAAATCACTAATCAATTCGATTAGCACCAAAATGGAAACTGGCGTTTGTTCAGCTGGTTTCAACACAACGCAGTTGCCTGCAGCCAAAGCGGGAGCGAGCTTCCAGCAAGCCATGAGTATGGGGAAATTCCAAGGAATAATTTGTCCAACAACGCCCAGTGGCTCATGAAAATGATACGCTATGGTATTCTCGTCTATCTCACCAATCGTGCCTTCTTGAGCACGTATGCAACCCGCAAAATATCTAAAATGATCGACGGCTAACGGGATATCTGCCGCTAGTGTTTCTCGTATGGCTTTGCCGTTATCCCACGTTTCAGCCACTGCCAAGGTTTCAAGATTAGCCTCAATGCGGTCTGCAATTTTCAATAAAATATTGGATCTTGTGGTGACGGAGGTTTTTCCCCATGCATCTTTTGCGGCATGAGCAGCATTGAGAGCGAGCTCAATATCTTCAGCAGTCGAACGTGGAATAGTACAAAATACTTGGCCGTTGATAGGACTGACATTATCAAAGTATTGACCTAAAACTGGCTCAACCCAATGGCCACCGATAAAATTACCATAACGGGATTTAAAGTGAACTTTGCTATTTGTTTGATTTGGATTGCTATACAGCATCTCTTTCTCCTGAAGTGTAAATTGACATCATTCTTTTAGTTTTACACCTGTTTCTGGCTTGATGCAAATGAAGAAATGATGACATCAAAACGGCGTGATTCGAGCGTCTTTTTTCTTCAAGCTTAGTGTTGCGCCTAAAAAAAGGGGGACATAAAAAACCCCGCAAGCCATTGGAATTGCGGGGTCTTAGGTAACTTTAGGACTGTATGAAACAGGTCTAATTCTTACAAGCTGTAGTACATGTCATATTCAACAGGATGTGTACTCATACGAAGACGTGTGACTTCGTCCATTTTTAATTTAATGTAGCCGTCGATTACATCATTAGTGAATACACCGCCTTTAGTTAAGAAATCACGATCTTTATCTAATGCGTCTAATGCTTGATCAAATGAGTGACAAACTTGTGGGATATTTTTTTCTTCTTCAGGTGGCAAATCATACAAATCTTTGTCCATTGCTTCACCTGGGTGGATTTTATTTTGAATCCCATCAAGACCTGCCATAAGCATTGCAGAGAATGCTAAGTAAGGATTTGCTGTTGAGTCAGGGAAACGCACTTCAATACGACGACCTTTTGGATTGTTAACAAAAGGAATACGAATTGATGCAGAACGGTTACGCGCTGAATAAGCTAACATAACTGGCGCTTCAAAACCTGGAACTAAACGTTTATAACTATTTGTTGATGCGTTAGTGAATGCATTAAGCGCTTTTGCGTGTTTAATGATACCACCGATGTAAAATAACGCCGTTTCAGACAAACCGCCGTATAAATCACCTGTGAATAAGTTAACGCCATTTTTCGCTAATGATTGATGAACGTGCATACCGCTGCCGTTATCACCCACTAAAGGTTTAGGCATGAAAGTCGCTGTTTTACCATAAGCGTGTGCAATGTTTGCCACAACGTATTTAAGCCCTAATACTTCATCTGCTTTTTTAACTAAGGTGTTAAATCTCACGCCAATTTCACATTGACCCGCTGTTGCCACTTCGTGGTGGTGAACTTCGGTCACTTGACCCATTGCTTCGAGTGTTTGACACATTGCAGAGCGCATGTCTTGGAATGAATCAACTGGAGGCACTGGGAAATAACCACCTTTAATACCTGGACGGTGTCCAGTGTTGCCATCTGGATAGACTTTTTCAGCATTCCAGCCTGCTTCTTCAGAATCAATTTTGAAGAATGTACCACTCATATCCGCGCCCCAGCGAACATCATCAAAAATGAAGAATTCGTTTTCTGGACCAAAGAAAGCAGTATCAGCAATACCAGTAGATTGTAAATATTGTTCTGCACGTTTAGCTAAAGAGCGTGGATCACGTTCATAGCCTTTCATATCCCGCGGTTCGATAATATCGCAACGCAAGATAAGTGTATTATCATCAAAAAAAGGATCCATGACAGCTGTTGTAGGATCAGGCATTAAAATCATGTCAGATTCGTTGATGTGTTTCCAGCCCGCAATTGACGAGCCGTCAAACATATTACCTTCTTCAAAGGTATCTTCATCGATAGAGTGAGCTGGGAAAGTAACGTGTTGTTCTTTACCGCGAGTATCACAAAAACGGAAATCAACGAATTTCACATCGTTGTCTTTAATCATTTTAAGTACGTTTGCTACAGACATTTAAAGCGTCTCCTAAATGGAATGAAAATTAAAATCGGTGTTTAATCACAACCGCGCTAACGATAACATTTTTTTAAAGGTGTTAGCCACTAAAAAATCGCACATGAAATGCTATGTTTTTATCCACCGCACTAAAATTAAACATAAAAGTGTATTTATGCAACATTTTGGTGCATTTTTTTAACAGTTATCTAATTTAAAAACATTAACTATCTGTTTTTGTTGTTTATAGAATACTGGCACACTACCTGCTTATTAATTTATAAACACTCACTCAACCATGGAATTATAAAAATGAAAACACTTAAAAAACGCAATAATTACCGCACAATACAAGGCGTTGCAAGCAGCCTACTACTTATTGGAGTAGTCTCAAATGTTAACGCGGGCATGATTTCAGATGTCACAGGCAAAGATGTAAATGAAGTTTCGTGGCTTAAAAACAACGGTATCGTTGTAGGCGGATGGGGAAATGCCGGCATTACCTATAACGCCACAAATCCGTCAAATGGATTCAATGGTCCCGTCACATTTGGCGATCGTGACAGCGAAGTTCAACTTAATCAGTTAAATCTCTTTGTTCAACGTGCTGTTGCAACTGAGGGAACCAGTTGGGATTTTGGTGGACGCTTTGATGCAATGTTTGGTACAGACTCCATTTTCACACAAGCTTACGGTGTTCCTGCAATTGACATTAATAACTGGAAAGCATTAAATCGTAGTCATTGGGATTTAAACTTACTTAACAGTGCTTCAGACAATCGCTTTTACGATATTGCACTTCCACAAGCTTATGTTGAAGCTTATGCGCCAATTGGCAATGGTTTAAACATTAAAGCTGGGCATTTTTATACACCAATTGGCTATGAAACAGTTCCCGCACCAGATAATTTCTTCTATACACATGCCTACACCATGCAATACGGCGAACCATTTACACATACCGGCATCATGGGCAACTATGCTGTTGATTCTAACTGGTCTGTGATGGGTGGAGCAACAACAGGGAGTGCAACAGGTGGTTGGGATGGTGGATTTGATAAGCAATTAGGAAACTGGGGAGGCTTGGCTGGCGTAACTTGGACAAGTAACGACAAAGGCACTTCCGCCAACATTAGCGGGACGTACAGTGGAGCTTCTGAACAAAATAGCTCCACATTTGCTTTATATAGCATTGTCTTAAAACACAACATCACAGAAAAAACGCATTTGATGTTGCAACATGATCATGGATTTGCTGACAACACTTATGATTGGACAAACTTAAAAGCTAATGCCATTGATGCTGAATGGTATGGCCTAAATATGCACTTGACTTATGACGTTAAAGACAATTTAACCGCTGGTGTTCGGACTGAATGGTTCAGAGATCAAAACGGTTTTAGAGTTTGCTCTCCAGGTCGCGTTGCTGCAGCAACTGATAATACGGGCGCTAACTATGCTGCAAGTTTTGCTAGCACTTGCACAGCCGCTTCATATTACGCTGTAACAGCAGGCTTAAATTGGAAACCAGTAACATGGTTGAACTTACGTCCAAACGTACGCTATGACTGGGCAGACGGCTCACGTCCATTTGGCAATAACAAACAAGATCAATTCTTATTCTCTACCGATTTTTCAGTTAATTTCTAAAATCATTTCTAAATTTCCAAGGGGGAAAAATGAAAGCACTTTCGCGCTGTCTAACTGCATTAACCTTGCTAAGTGCCTCTGCGCTTAGTTATGCCGACGACGTTGCCGCGCCTATCGCCAATAAAGGCGATACAACGTGGGTGATGGTGTCAACAATTTTAGTTATCATGATGATTATCCCTGGATTGGCATTATTTTATGGCGGCATGGTTCGCGCTAAAAATATGCTTTCTATTTTGATGCAAGTATTTGTCATTTTTTGCATGATTGCAATTCTTTGGGCCATTTATGGCTATAGTATTGCTTTTACAGAAGGCAATGCGTTTTTTGGTGGATTTAGTAAAGTCTTTCTAAAAGGAATCACACCTGATTCACTCGCGGCGACCTTTACAAAAGGGGTTTATATTCCTGAATTTGCCTATGTTGCGTTTCAGCTGACTTTTGCTGCCATTACACCAGCCATTATTATCGGCTCATTTGCAGAGCGTATTAAGTTTTCAGCTGTGCTTGCATTTACTTTCCTTTGGTTTACTTTCTCTTATTTACCACTTGCGCACATGGTGTGGTATTGGGCAGGTCCTGATGCTTACACCGATGCGAGTGCGGCTGAAGCGGCTGGTGCAACAGCAGGATTCTTATTCCAAAAAGGCGCATTAGATTTTGCGGGTGGCTCAGTTGTTCATATTAACTCAGGCGTTGCAGGCTTAATTGGCGCTTTATTAATTGGAAAACGTATTGGTTATGGTCGTGAATCTTTAGCACCACACAGTGTCACATTGACAATGGTTGGTGCTTCTATTGCTTGGGTAGGCTGGTTTGGCTTTAACGTAGGCTCTAATTTAGAAGCCAATGGTTTAGCCGCATTAGTATTACTCAATACATTGCTTGCTGGCGCCGCTGCAACGCTCTCTTGGATGGCTGCAGAGTGGTTGATTCGTGGCAAACCTAGCATGCTAGGTGGTGCCTCAGGTGCAATTGCAGGGTTGGTTGTCATTACGCCCGCATGCGGATGGTCTGGCATCATGGGTGCAATTTTCTTAGGGTTGCTATCGGGTGGCGTCTGTTTTTGGGCTGTAACGATGCTTAAAAGCAAATTTAAATACGACGACTCACTCGATGCGTTTGGAATTCACGGCATTGGCGGTATTCTGGGTGCACTAGGTACTGCGGTGGTTGCAAACCCTGCTCTTGGTGGCACTGGTGTTTGGGATTATGTATCAAATAGCGTAGGTGAATATAGTTTTGCAACTCAATTTACAAGTCAATTATGGGGAGCAGTTGTTGCCGTTATCTGGTCAGCTGTCGTGTCTTACCTTGCTTACAAAATAGTTGATATATTCATTGGCCTAAGAGTTAATGAAGAAGATGAACGTCAAGGTTTGGACGTTTCAGCACACGGTGAAACGGCTTATCATTCATAACCACTAGGAATCCGTGCAAGTGTGGAAATTAACTTCTCAATTTTACCTTTTCACCTTGCACCGAACTTAGTGTTTCACTATGATTAACAAAAAATTAAAACACTTGTTTTTACCCTTAAATATTTAAATAGAGAAAACTTATGAAACTCATCACAGCAATTATTAAACCATTCAAAATGGACGATGTACGCGAAGCCTTATCTGAAATTGGGGTTGCAGGGGTTACCGCAACGGAAGTAAAAGGATTCGGTCGCCAAAAAGGTCATACTGAGTTATATCGTGGTGCTGAATATGTAGTCGATTTTTTACCCAAAGTAAAACTAGAAATTGCCGTCGCAGACAGCGTAGTAGATAAAGCCGTTGAAACGATTGTTAAAGCTGCAAATACTGGCAAGATTGGCGATGGTAAAATTTTTGTTTCAAATTTAGAACAAGTGATTCGCATTAGAACTGGCGAAACAGGTGAGGAAGCAATTTAAGATGATTCGGATAAATAAAAATTTTATGACGCTGCTTTTTGCAGCGTCTTTTTTTCTACCTAAAATGGTATTTGCGACAGAATTAAACCAAGCCAATACGGCTTGGGTACTTACTTCAACAGCCTTGGTATTGTTTATGACAATTCCAGGGCTTTCGTTATTTTACGGCGGATTAGTTCGCAGTAAAAACGTTCTATCTGTTTTAATGCAATGCTTTGCCATTACCTGCGTTGTTTCCATTCTATGGCTTGCCGGTGGATATAGTTTGATTTTCTCAGACGGAGGCATTTGGCAGGACTGGATTGGAGGTACTTCAAAAGCCTTTTTACCCCATATTAATACAACAGATTTAATTGGCGATATTCCCGAAACAGTTTATTTTATGTTTCAAATGACGTTTGCCATTATCACCCCTGCGTTGATTGTTGGTGGTTTTGCTGAACGAATGAAATTTTCTTCAATGCTTTGGTTTAGCTCACTGTGGTTAATTTTTGTCTATTTGCCGATTTGCCATTGGATTTGGGGCGGCGGATGGCTCGCGAAACTTGGTGTAATGGATTTTGCAGGAGGTATTGTCATCCACGTCAATGCCGGCGTTGCCGCATTAGTCTCTGCGCTAGTGTTAGGTAAACGTAAAGGATTTCCCCATGTTGCCATGCCACCACACAATATGACAATGGTGGTCACGGGCGCTGGGATGCTTTGGGTTGGCTGGTTTGGCTTTAATGGCGGCAGTGCCCTCACATCAGACGGGCATGCAGGTATGGCTATTTTAGTGACACATATCGGCGCAGCAACAGGTTCGCTGACTTGGATGATTATTGAATGGTATCGTTTTGGTAAACCCAGTATGCTCGGTATTGTAACAGGCATGGTAGCGGGATTAGGTACCATTACACCTGCATCAGGTTTTGTTGGACCTTTGGGCGGGTTTGTTATAGGTTTAGTCGCTGGTGTTGTGTGTTTTTATGCGACGCAGATTATTAAACGTAAATTCAAAATTGATGACTCACTAGACGTCTTTCCTGTTCATGGTGTAGGAGGCGTTATTGGTTCACTCTTAACTGCCGTATTTGCTGCAACTGAATTTGGTGGTCTTGGTTTATCGCAAGGTGTCAGCATTAGCCAGCAAATGGGCATACAAGCGATAGCAATTTTAGCTACTGTTATTTGGAGCGGCACCTTTAGTTACCTTATTTTAAAACTCATTGATAACTTCATTGGTCTACGCGTCACAAGTGATGAAGAAGTCCAAGGACTTGATATTGCACTTCATGAAGAAACTGGTTATCACAGTTTATAAAACCGACTAAAACAATAGGCATTGACGAATGTGATAGAATCCAACAAAATTCACACTTAAAATTCTTAATCCATAATTACAAAAGAGAGAAAAATGCAGATTGTTTTAGCTAATCCCCGTGGTTTTTGTGCTGGTGTTGATCGCGCTATTGAAATTGTAGAGCGCGCCTTAGAATCGTTTGGCGCTCCTATCTATGTTCGCCATGAAGTGGTTCATAATAGAACGGTTGTCGATGCACTGAAAGAAAAAGGTGCCATTTTCATTGAAGAATTATCCGATGTTCCTACGGGTTCAACACTTATTTTCAGTGCACATGGCGTTTCAAAACAAGTTCAAAAAGAAGCAAAAGAGCGTAGTTTAACCGTTTTTGATGCCACCTGCCCGCTTGTTACTAAAGTACACATTCAAGTTGCCAAACATGCAAAAGCCAACAGAGAAGTTATTTTAATTGGCCATGCTGGTCACCCTGAAGTTGAGGGCACCATGGGGCAATATGAAAAATGCTCTGAATCGGGTGGTATATATTTGGTTGAAACACCAAGTGATGTTGAAAAACTAGCAGTCAATCATCCTGACGATTTAGCGTATGTAACGCAAACGACCCTTTCAATGACTGATACCAAAATCATGGTTGATGCACTACGTAAACGATTCTCCTCAATACAAGAACAAAAGAAGGATGATATCTGCTACGCAACCCAAAATCGTCAAGATGCGGTAAATGAATTAACCAAATTTGCAGATATTATTTTAGTCGTGGGTTCACCAAATAGTTCGAATTCTAATCGTTTACGGGAAATTGCTGAGCAACTAGGAAAAACCGCTTATCTCATTGATACAGCGAAAGATATGCAACGCAATTGGTTTTTAGACACAAGTGTTATTGGCGTGACAGCGGGTGCCTCTGCTCCTGAAGTATTAGTCCAAGAAGTCATTGAACAACTCAGAAATTGGGGTGGAGATGTAACAACTGAGATTCAAGGAATTGAAGAAAAAGTTGTATTTTCGTTGCCACGTGAGTTAAAAGGGTAAAGTCGATGAGCGAATTGCTGGATTCAATTCGCATTGACAAATGGCTGTGGACAGCGCGTTTTTTTAAAACGCGCTCACTTGCTGCAGAAGCTGTTTCTGGCGGAAAGGTTCACGTCAATAAACAACGTGTTAAATCGAGTAAAGAAGTTAAAATTGGAGCTATTTTAGCTATTCATAAAGAAGGGTTTGAGTGGGA
>Ga0208089_1000270_pt1 | contig 13768 bp, 14 predicted proteins | sample LakMenEpi29Jun12_FD_150744 | JGI IMG/M metagenome (GOLD analysis project Ga0208089, IMG submission 150744) | Freshwater microbial communities from Lake Mendota, WI - 29JUN2012 deep hole epilimnion (SPAdes) | ecosystem: Environmental > Aquatic > Freshwater > Lake > Epilimnion/Euphotic zone ... | reverse complement strand
CCACTGCAGGCGCTGCGCGCAATATGCCCAAGCTTTCTGGGCCCAATTGATACACCTCGTTAATGAAGGCTGGCAACATGGCCACTGCACCGCCAAACAACACGGCAAACATGTCCAAAGATAAGGCACTAAAAACAATTTGATTGCTGTAAACAAACCGCAAGCCTTGACCTATGCTGGTAAAGATGGGCGGGCTGTCTGACGTAGGCGACGGCTCTTTAATTTTAATCGACCACATGGCGATGGCGGCCCCTAGGCAAAACACCGTGGCCAAACCGTAGGCCGCGGTTTTGCTGGCATAGCCTACCAACAAACCACCGATAGCCGGGCCAATAATTAAGCCAGCCTGAAAGACCGAACTGCTGATACCCGATGCCCGATTATAGGCTTCCCTAGGCAGGATTAAAGCAAACAAGGTGCTGTAACTAGGCGCAATAAATGCCCGCTCTATACCGGTTAACATAATGGAACCGTAGATCCATAAATGCGCGTTTTCACTGCTGCCTATCACGCCCATCGCCAGCATCGTCAAGGTGAAGGCGTTGACGGCCAAGGTCAGCGCCGACAAGGCACCAAAGAAACGCCGCGAGCAAAAATGGTCCACCGCATGCCCGGCAAACAGCGCGCAGGCAAAATAGGGTATGGCCTCGGCTAATCCAATTAAACCCAAGGCCAAAGTGTCGTGGGTAATTTCATAAATATGCCAACCCACTGCCACGGCCATCATTTGATAGGCCAGCACCATGAGCACGCGAAAAATCAGTAACTTTAGAAAAGCGTGCTTATGCAGGGTAAATATATTCATGGCTCAAGTGGTGCAATCAATTTACGGTTAAAATGCCAGCGTTAGTGCTGTGAATAAGGCAGTAAGCAAGCGCCTCAAGCCCTTGCCGATGAGTCGTCATTGACCTAGTGTGACTCTGCCGCTATAGATTAGGCGCACTAACACCCTCGATTTATAAGGGCTGCAGACTAGGCTAACTTTAAAGCCGCTTTGATGCGTCTAAAGGTTTGGCTAAAAATATTGCCATCCAATTTGTAATGTTTGTGCAGCGCTTGCTTCACTTCCCACGTGGCGGTCATGCCAGCAGGGAAAGTCACCAAATCCCCTTTAGCAAAACGAACGGCTTTGCCACCTGTTGGGGTAATCACGCACTCGCCTGCCAAAATGTAAGCGATTTCTTGCTCAGGAAAGGTCCAAGGGAACACCGACACTTCTTTTTGCCAAGTAGGCCATTTGGTGACATTTAATGCATCCAAACGGGCTTGATCGGGCTTGCTTTCTACGACGATTTTTTTATCTGCAGCGTGGCTCATGGTGACTTTCTTCATTGATTTAAGGTGCGCTATTTTAGCATTGATAGGCAATTGTTATGGGAAACTGGCTTAAGGAGTAAAATAGCCATTTTAGCAATTAGCCTCACATTTTATGCGCATTAGCTTAGAAGCCGCCGCAAGCAAACTAAAGCAAGGTGAATTGGTGGCCATCCCCACCGAAACGGTATATGGACTAGCGGCCGATGCCAGCAATGACCTCGCCCTGGCTAAAATTTTCAGCACCAAACAACGACCGGCCGATCACCCATTGATCGTGCACATTAGCGATGTGAGCCAAGTGCCCAATTGGGCCAGTGTTTTTCCGGAAACAGCCATCAAGCTGGCCCAAGCATTTTGGCCTGGCCCCCTCACCTTAATTTTGCCGGCAAAAAGCCATGTGTCTAAAGTAGTAAGAGGCGGTGAAGCGACCATTGCGCTGCGCGTCCCGAATCACCCTCTCACGTTGGCCTTATTAAAACTCAGTCAATTAAGTGTGGCGGCCCCATCGGCGAATTTATTCACGCAACTGAGTCCAACCACGGCCGATCATGTTGAAGCCGGCTTAGGCGCTCACATGTCAGTATTAGACGGTGGCGCCTGCCAAGTCGGCATCGAATCGAGCATCGTCAGCGTCGCCGCGGATGGCTCATGGCAGTTGCTGCGCCCCGGCATGATTAGCGAGGCTGACATCAGCCGCGTGGCTGGCCAACCTCAACAATCGGCTGGCAATAACACGCCCTTAGCTGCTGCCCCTAGAGCCCCTGGGCAACATGCACTGCACTATTCGCCGCGCACGCCATTGTTGTTATTTAAAGATCGGGCTAGCTTGATGGTGGGCAGTGAACAGTGCCAACAATCGGGTCTTAGGTGCGCTGCCTTGCTAATAGGCCCAGGAGAACAACCTAACTGCCCGACAAGCCAGTTGAATAGTGTGCCGGCAGAAGTTGCCGAGCAGCTATACAGCACTTTGCATGATTTAGACGCACTCAAAGTGGACCGATTGTTAGTGCAATTGCCAGCAGCCACACCAGAATGGGTGGCTGTGCTAGACAGATTGCAACGAGCAGGCCACAGCAAACAAGGCTAAGCTCCCCTAGCATCAACGTCGTTGATTTAAGGCTTGCGCGTGACACAAAATTGGCGTAATTTTGCTACTTAAATAAGGCATTAACTGTGGAGATAGCCATGGATAATAAATACGGTTTAGGCAGTGCAAAAGTGGCCACCGAGCATCACGAATCCCACCATAAATCCGGCAAGCACCCGCTGGATAAATGCAAATTTTGTGGGCACGGCCAACTGGTGTTGTGCCCAACCATGCGCGATCACCGCTGCGCTGGGTGTGATGAATGGCAAAATGACGTTCCCCAAGGTTATTCAACCGGCAGAAGTAACGATTACTAAAAATTCCCACTGGCAATTTTCTTGCGCATTTCTTGCGACCAATAAAAACGGCATTTTTGTAAAATAAAGTCAGAATTTAACCAATATTTAACAACTTAATTTCATATTAAGTTTTATAATCTCGCCTACAAAAACACCCTTTCCATTAAACAACTCCAAAAGAGAAGATAAATGTCTACAAAAAATGCTGATATTGGCCTAGTTGGCCTAGCTGTTATGGGCCAAAATTTAGCCCTAAATATTGCCGATCACGGCTACACCATTGCGGTTTACAACCGCGACTCAAAAAAAATGGTGAACTTCATTGAAGAATGCAAAAAAAATGAGCCATCTGCTGAGCGCGTCATTGGTCACGCCGATTTAGCGTCCTTTGTACTGAGCATCAAGCGCCCTCGTAAAATCATCTTATTAGTTAAAGCCGGTAGCGCAACAGACGTGACCATCAATGCCTTGTTACCTTTCTTAGAGCAAGGCGACATCATTATCGACGGTGGTAACTCATTGTGGACAGACACCATACGCCGTGAAAAAGAATTGGCGGTTAAAGGCATAGACTTTATCGGTTCAGGTGTATCTGGCGGTGAAACCGGCGCACGTTTTGGCCCATCATTAATGCCTTCAGGCACACGTAAAGCATGGGCTAGTTTAGAGCCTATCTGGCGTGACATTGCAGCCAAAGTGGACGCCGTCACCGGCGAGCCTATGGAAGGCGGCAAACCAGGCAAGCCTGTGGTCGGCGGTTTCTCTTGCGCCGAGTACATTGGTCCAGACGGTGCCGGTCACTATGTAAAAATGGTGCACAACGGTATTGAATACATCGATATGCAGTTAATTTGCGAAGCTTACTGGTTAATGAAAAACTTGTTAGGCATGCCTGCAGATGAAATCGGTAAAGTATTTGAAGAGTGGAATAAAGGTGAATTATCAAGCTTCTTGATAGAAATTACCGCCGACATTCTGCAACAAAAAGACCCAATGGGCCCAGGCTTCTTGGTCGACAAAATCTTGGATACCGCTGGTCAAAAAGGCACCGGACAATGGACTGCTGCCAACGCACTGGAGTTAGGTGCGCCGGCTAACGCGATTGCAGCGGCCGTTTATGCCCGCGCTTTATCCAGCCTAAAAGACGAGCGCGTGGAAGCGAGCAAAATCTTAAAAGGCCCAGCGATTAAAATCGAAACAGATAAAAAAGCCATTATCGATGCCATTAAAAATGCATTGTATTGCTCAAAAATCTGCGCTTACGCACAAGGCTTCCAATTAATCGACAAAGCACAAGTGGCTTACAACTGGAAACTTAACTTCGGTGAAATTGCTCAAATTTGGCGTGGCGGTTGCATTATTCGCGCTCGCTTCTTGCAAAAAATTACTGATGCGTATGCCTTGAATTCACGCTTGAAAAACTTGATGTTGGATCCATACTTTACTAACGCGATGAACGAAGGCCAAGCAGGCTGGCGTAAAGTGATTGCCTTAGCGGTCACTAACGGCATTCCTGCACAAGGCTTTGCTGCGGCGATGGCCTATTACGACGGCTACCGCAGCGCGGTCTTGCCAGCTAACTTGCTGCAAGGTCAACGCGATTATTTCGGTGCGCACACCTACGAGCGTGTCGATCAAGCGCGTGGTCAGTTCTTCCACCTAGATTGGCCAGAAGCCAGCCGTCCGCAGTTAGAAATCTAAAGCGTACGACTGAAGCAATAAAAAAAGGGCAGAAATTCTGCCCTTTTTTATTTTGGATTTTCGCTATTGCTTAGACGTTTAGCTCAATTCCGACAAATCGTTTTAGCCACCAAGAGCCGCAATACGCGCACTCAAGCTGGGGTGGCTGGCAAACAAGCTGGTCCAATTGGCCTGACCGCCGGCAATGCCCGATGCCACCATTTGTTTAGGCAACACACTGGGCTCGTGCACGGCTTGCAAACGCTGCAATGCCGCTATCATTTTGTTGGCGCTGGACAAGCGGGCGGCACCGGCATCGGCACGGAATTCGCGCTGCCGCGAAAACCACATTACGACCATGGTGGCCAACACGCCTAACAACAACTCGGCGATGATCATGGTAATAAAAAACGCTGGGCCCGTGCCTTTTTCCGTTTTAAATATGACTTTATCAACGGTGTAGCCTATGACCCGCGAAAAGAACATGACAAAGGTATTCACCACGCCTTGTATCAAGGTCAAGGTCACCATGTCGCCATTGGCAATGTGCGATACCTCATGTGCCAAAACGGCTTCTGCTTCGTCTTTGCTCATGGCATTGAGTAAACCGCTGGATACTGCTACCAAAGCGCTATTTTTTGTCATGCCGGTTGCAAAGGCATTCACCTCAGGTGAGTCGAATACCGCCACTTCTGGCATCTTGATGCCCGCTATCTCTGCCTGCACCCGCACGGTTTTCATCAGCCAGATTTCCGTTAATGTCTGCGGTTCTTGAATGACCACCGCACCTGACATACGCTTAGCCGACCACTTAGATATAGCCAGCGATATAAATGCGCCACCAAAACCCATGATGGCAGCAAAAGCCAATAAATTACCTAAATCCAAGCCGTTGGCGTTTAAATAAGGCTCCACACCCAATATGCGCATGGTGATGGACAGCACCAACACGATGGCTAAATTGGTCACTAAAAAATATACGATGCGTTTCATACATGACTCCTATGCATAAATAGGCTTGCTAAAAAAATTTCTCGCTTGCCATACGAACAATAATATAGGGGCGCTTACCAATAATTAAAGGGTGCGGCTAAATAAATTGAAGGCTAATTGGTAACACAGTAAAGCTGTTTGGGCGTCGTAGCGTTCGTCGCCGTCACGCATAAACGCATGTTGCGCATTAAATTCGTGCCAAGTAAACAATAAATTGGCCTCCGTCAGTTTGTCGTAAACTTGCCGGCGACCAGGCAATGGAATGTGGTTATCTTGCTTACCCCAAATCATCAACAATTCACCGCTGATATCGGATAGCCTTTCCATGCTGTGTTGACCCGGCTTATTAGGGATAGTCAGGCCGTGCAAATCAGTGGCATAAAAACACGCCGTGCCTTTAATTTCCGGCTGCAAGGCAGCACGGAAGGCCAAGTGGCCGCCTATGCAAAAACCCATCGCGCCTATGCTGCCGTTGTACCAAGCTTGCTTTTTTATAAAAGCGATCATGGCTTGGTTGTCGGTATCGTAGCCTTGAACATCCTTAGCCGCTTTATCGGCGTTGCCCTTGTCTCGGCCAGCATCGTCGTAAGCCAACACCGTGCCTATGGGGTTTAATTCATGAAACACCTCAGGCACTAACACCACGTATCCGTGGCTGGCGATGATTTTGGCCGCACTTTCTATCGGACCGGTTTGTTGAAAAATTTCCGAATAAAACAATACCGTTGGGTAAGCTTTATTTGGCTTGGCTTTATCTACCGGACGGTGAATATAGGTGCGCATAATACCGGTAGGGGTATGGATGTCAGCAATTTCACTTAGAATATTCATGATGTACTTTCTTAAAAAAGAAGGGTCAAAATAAAGCGGACTTAAGCAAATAATAATGCATAGGCCGCCAACAAAATTTGTAGCTATTGTACAACGCCACAAGCAATTTTGGAGGGCAATCTAGTCGCCGCAAAATAGCTAAGATAAGGTTTGCTAATGCCCCTATTATTTTCGTAAAATGGTGCTTTAAATTAGCCTATTAATTTCAACGCATGCAACTGACCATCAACGGAAAAGCTCGTGATTTTGCCGTGACCCAATTGACCGTAGCCGAGCTCGTTCTTCAACTTAATTTAGAAGGAAAACGACTGGCCATTGAGCGCAATGGGGAGATTGTTCCCCGCAGTCAATTTGCTATCACACCATTGATGACAGGCGATCAATTGGAAATTGTAGGCGCAGTCGGTGGCGGTTAAGCCCCCAGCAAAGCCATTACTTTAAGGAAGCCCCGTGTCAGATTTATTAAACATCGCAGGTAAAAGCTATCAATCTCGCTTATTGGTTGGCACCGGCAAATACCAAGACTTTAAGCAAACACGCGCCGCGATCGACGCCAGTGGCGCAGAAATTGTTACCGTTGCTATCCGCCGAACCAACATAGGCCAAACCGCTGGCGAACCTTCCTTATTGGATTTTTTACCGCCGGATCAATTTACCTATTTACCCAATACCGCCGGCTGCTATTCGGCCGAAGATGCGATACGCACCCTGCGTTTAGCGCGCGAATTGCTAGATGGCCACACGCTGGTCAAGTTGGAAGTATTAGGTGACCCAAATACACTCTACCCCAACATGATAGAAACCATAGCCGCGGCAAAAGTGTTAGTAAAAGACGGCTTTGATGTCATGGTCTATTGCTCAGATGACCCTATTATGGCCAAGCAATTAGAAGAGATAGGCTGTTGTGCAGTAATGCCATTGGCCTCGTTAATTGGTTCAGGCATGGGCATTTTAAATCCGTGGAATTTACAAATCATCATCGCTAATGCCAACATCCCGGTCTTGGTGGATGCTGGGGTGGGTACCGCATCCGATGCCGCGATTGCCATGGAGCTTGGCTGCCAAGGCGTGTTGATGAACACCGCTATTGCCGCGGCGCGCGACCCAATTCAAATGGCGGGCGCCATGAAAAAAGCCGTGGAGGCCGGACGCGAAGCCTACTTAGCCGGCCGCATGGCAAAAAAATTGTACTCCGCCAGCCCTAGCTCGCCCACTACCGGCCTCATCAGCTAATGACGGCGGCAGCAAAACGTTACGAATGCTTGGTTACGGTTGAAAGCGAATTTCTACCTGACCAATCCGACCTTGAACGTAACCGATACGCTTTTGCATACCACATTAAAATTGTTAACACCGGCAACGTTGCGGCTCAACTAATCAGCCGGCATTGGGTGATCGATGAGTTTAATGGTGAACAACAAGAGGTGCGTGGTTTAGGCGTGGTCGGGGCACAACCCTTGTTGCAACCCGGCCAACTTTTTGAATACACCAGTGGCACCGTGCTCACCACGCCCAACGGCAAAATGCATGGCAGCTACCAAATGGTCGCCGACGATGGCACAGCCTTTGATGTCGCGGTACCGGCTTTTAGTTTGAGCATGCCTAGAGTATTGCATTAATTTTCGTCCAGATAGACATAAAATCATGTTTGCAATCAATCCACCTTACCGATTTAGTTTAGTCTTGCTCATTAGCGCCGGCTTATTTGCTTGTGCCAATCCCTTGTTAAAAGCGCCAGCGACGGTAAGCAATAAGGTCGACTGCGTTTGCGATAAAGTGGCCGACAAACCCACTGAAAAACCAGTTATTCCCCCCGAAGTGGCTAAACCCGCAGAACTTAAAATAGCCGATTACGGCTTATTAAAGCCAGCCGAGTGGGACGAAGTGGATGGCCTAAGTGCTAACCACAGTGCAGCCGACAATCTAACCTTAGCTTGGCCAGCTTGGCTGCAAAGCTGCACGGCTTTAGTAAAAAAACCTATGTGGAAGAATGCCTGCGATGCGGCTAATTCGCTTAACCTTCAGACCAACAACAACCCAGATTCAGATAGTGTGCGCGCTTATTTCAAGCAAAATTTTAGCGTGTATAAAACCACCAATGTGGATGGGGCGGACAGTGGCTTGATCACTGGCTATTACCAACCTATTTTAAAAGGCAGTCGCATCAAATCCGCCAAGTACCCGTACCCCCTTTACACCACCCCACCTGACTTGATCACCGTCGAATTAGATGGGCTATTTCCAGAGCTAAAATACAAACGGGTGCGCGGCAGAGTGGTGGGCAATAAATTGGTGCCGTATTTCAATCGTGCCGAAATTGAAACCGACAATTCGCCTATTAAAGGCCGTGAAATGGTATACATAGACAACATCGTCGACGTATTTTTTCTGCAGATACAAGGTTCGGGGGTGGTGCAATTTGAAAACGGCGAGCAGCTCATGGTTGGCTACGCAGATCAGAATGGCCACAGCTATAATTCCGTAGGGCGTTTGCTCATAGAACGCGGCGAATTGACTAGCGCGAATGCCTCCATGGCAGGCATTAAAAACTGGGTGAAAAACAACCCGCTGAAATTTCGCGAACTGCTCAATAACAACCCCAGCTTCGTTTTCTTCAGAGAATTGCCCAACGGCTTGCCTGGTCCTATAGGGGCTTTAGGTGTGCCTATCTTGGCAGAGCGGGTCGTGGCCGTGGATCCTAAATTTGTGCCCTTGGGTGCCCCAGTATTTCTCTCGACCACCCAACCGAATAACAACAAACCCTTAAAACGCTTGATGATGGCCCAAGACACCGGCGGTGCAATTAAGGGTGGCGTGCGGGCTGACTTTTTCTGGGGGGCCGGGGCTGAGGCTGGCGCCAAAGCCGGCGCCATGAAGCAGAGCGGTAAAATTTGGGTGCTGTTACCCAAAGAATTTGTCTTTAAAAACTAGCCTAAAAAACAAGGCTATAAGTCGCGCTCAAAAACCCGGTAACGTTTGTAGGCAGTGCCGCCTATGGATTCAATGATGTTACGCATGCCGGCATTGTCTTCCAGTATCCATGACAACTCCAGCCTGTGCGCGCCGCGTTTGTGTAATTCGTTACGTACCTCTTCAATAATAAGAAAGGCCAAACCAGGACCAAGCCGGGTCTTTTGAAACTTCTTGCGTACCCCCATTAATGGCACTCTGCCACTGGCCGGGCCTTTAATTTTAAGGCGCCAAATCAATTTCAACCAACCAAATGGAAACAATTTTCCCTTCAAATCACGGATGGCTTCATTGATGTTGGGCATGCCTATAATGAAGCCAGCCGCCTCGCCATCGACCTCTGCAATTTGGATGTACTCATCGTGTAATAAAAATTTTAAATTTTGCCCCAGCTCTTTAAACTCAGCTTCGGTGAAGGGCACAAAGCCCCAATTCTCTGACCAGGCATCGTTAAATATATCGCGTAACAGCATAATTTCTTCATCGAAGCGACTGCGGTCCAAGGTTCTAACCGTTACCCTCTCCGAGGCCATTTTTAACAAACGCTGCATCACCGGTGGCGCAACAAAATTGGGATTAATCAAATAAGCCAAGGTGTCGGCTGCCTTGAGGTAGCCGCACTGCTCGATGCGCTCACGGTAATAAGGCAGAGCATGACTCATCATGAAAACAGGCGGATCAGTGAAGCCGTCTATCAACAAACCCATCTCTTCGTTGATGGATAAATTAAATGGGCCGCGCACCCGTCGTATGCCTTGTTCAGCCAACCACTGCTCGGCCGTGGCCATCAGCGCAGCAAAAGTTTCCTGATTGTCTTCGGCATCCAACATGCCAAAAAAGCCTGTGGCATCATGGTGTTGCGCCAAAGCCAAATCATCAATCTGCGCACTGATTCTGCCTACTGCCACATCACCCCGCCACGCTACCCAAGCTTGACTTTTGGCATGCTGAAAGTAGGGATTGTGCTTGGGTGAAAGATGGATTTTTCGCTCTAGAAATAAGGGGGGAATCCAATGCGTGTCGTCTTTAAAAATAGCCGCTGGCAAACGGATAAATTCAGCCAAATCGGCCTTACCGCTAACAGGAACAATACGAAGTGGGGCGCTAGTTTGAGTGGTATGAGTCATGGTGATAGCAAAAACAGTGCAATGTAGAAAAGTCTACCACAATAAGCTGGGCTTATTATTGACTTAACCTAAATCGAACGAACATATTCTGTTATACTGTCGAACAGTTTTTTATAGCCATTTTTTGGCTCAGCTCTAAGCGTAGCAGGTTTATTTATTTAGTCACAGTAAGGATGCCAATTGAATCAAGCAGCAAATGTTGAAATCACAGCGTCGGCGACTCCGACCATAAGCGCATTGCCTTTGCGTTTAGCCGATTTCGACTCATTGGCCAGTGCCTTGGATTATGCCGCGCAAGGCGAATCCGGCACCAATTTCTACGCCGGCAACGGCAAACTTGCCACTGTTTTACCTTACCGCACGCTGCGCGAACAAGCGCAAACTTTAGCCAAACGATTATTGTCATTCCCATTAGAGCGCGGCGCACGCGTTGCCATCGTGGCTGAAACCAATCCGGATTTCTTGCGTTTCTTTTTTGCCTGCCAATATGCCGGCTTAGTCCCAGTAGCGCTGCCAGCAGTGATTCATGTAGGCGGGCACAAGGCCTACGTTAACCAACTAAACGGTTTGCTCAAAGGCTGCCGCGCTTCACTGGCTGTTTCTTCCAGTCAATTGCTGCCGTTTTTAACGGAAGCAGCCGAAGGATTAGGCTTGCAATTCGTCAACGCCGCCGCCGCCTTTGATGAATTGCCACTGAAAGAGATCACTCTTCAGCCCAGCGGCCCAAACGAAACAGCTTATTTGCAATACACCTCAGGCAGCACGGGTTTTCCGCGCGGCGTGATCATTACCCAAGAATCGGTGATGGCCAATTTGTTGGCCTCAGGCCATGGTTTGGATGTTCGTCCTGAAGACAGGCTGGTTTCTTGGTTGCCGTTCTACCACGACATGGGCTTGGTAGGCTGCCTATTGGCTCCCATGGCCAGCCAAAGGTCTATCGATTATTTAGACACCCGCGACTTTGCCATGCGGCCAAGACGCTGGTTAGAACTGCTAAGCAGTTCGCGCGGCACCATTTCATTCAGCCCACCGTTTGGCTATGCGCTTTGTGTACGTCGCCTGCGCCCAGAAGACATCGCCCAGTATGACTTAAGCGCCTGGCGTGTGGCTGGCATAGGCGCCGAACCCATACACGTGGAATTAACCGATCGTTTTTGCGAGTTGCTGGCACCAGCTGGCTTTAATCCAAAATCGTTTGTACCCAGCTACGGCATGGCAGAAACTTCCCTAGCACTAAGCTTTGCACCACTAGGCACCGGCGTGGTGGTCGACTGGCTAGATGGCGATGACTTAGCCGACAACTTAGTGGCGACCAAAGTCAGCCCAAATACCGGCAGCAGCTTTGTTCGTTGCGGCCCCATATTACCTAAACATGAAGTGCTGATCCTTGATGAGCAGGGCAAGGCCCTACCCGAAATGCAAATTGGCCGCATCAACGTGCGTGGGCCCAGCATTATGTCGGGCTACTTTGAATTACCAGAACAAACCCAGTTAGTGTTGTCCGCTGATGGCTGGTTGGATACCGGTGATCTAGGCTACTTGGTTGACGGTCAAATTGTGGTGACCGGTCGCCATAAAGACATGCTAATTATTAACGGCCGTAACATTTGGCCACAAGACATTGAAGCCATTGCCACACGCCAGCCAGAACTGCGCTCAGTGGACGCTTCCGCCGTGTCGGTGCCTGGCCCAGACCAAGAAGAAATGGCGGTGCTTATTGTGCAATGCAACATTACCGATAGCACTGAGCAGCAAACTCTCACGCAGCGCTTGCATAGAGAAATACACGAAGAATTGGGCGTCAATTGCGTGATTGAATTGGTGCCACGCCATACCTTACCACGCACTTCGTCTGGTAAATTATCCCGTTCTGGCGCACGCAAAGATTACATATTGCGTCAAAAAGCCTTAGCAGAAAACGCAGCCAAGTAAGCCAATTCCCTCTAGCTTGCATCACTCTAGCCTATGGCTGCCTCCACAAAAAAGAACAAGACTGTTGCCTTAACCGGTGCCACCGGCTTCATAGGCACGGCCCTGATCAAGCAATTGCAGCTGGCTGGCTGGCATGTTAAGGCTTTATACAGACCTAAACCCGGCCGATCTCCCATCAGCAGTCAGAACCTGACTTGGGTCGCCGGCGAACTAAGCGACCTTCCCTCTTTAAATAGCCTGCTGGCGAATGCTGACGCGGTCATCCACTGCGCCGGGGCAGTGCGTGGTGTAACGCAAGCCGATTTTGACTTAATCAATGAAATTGGCGCGCGCCACGTCGCAGAAGTAGCCGCCGCACAAAATAAGCCGCCGCGCTTACTGCTGATTTCATCCTTGGCCGCGCGCATGCCAGAATTGTCGCATTATGCTGGCAGCAAAATGCGAGGCGAATTAGCCATTAAGAACAGTCCCTTACGCTGGACCATATTTCGTCCGCCCGCAGTGTACGGGCCGGGTGACCGCGAATTGCTACCGCTTTTTCAAAGCATGGCCAAAGGCCTTGCCCCTCTGCCCGCTGGAGCGAATGGGCGCTTTTCCATCATTCATGTGGATGATTTAGCGGCGGCCATGGTGCATTGTCTAGAGCAAGATGCGGGTGATGGTAAAACCTTTGAGCTAGACGACGGCCACTCCGGCGGCTACGATTGGCCTAGTGTCATTAAAATTGCTCAAGCAGTATTACGTGATGGCGGCAAAATAAGACGCTTGCCCATACCAATTGGCCTACTCAAACTGGTGGCTTGGACCAATTTTTATGCCGCCCAATTACTGCGTTATGCGCCTATGTTAACCCCGGGCAAGATACGCGAGATTACGCACAGCGATTGGTTGTGCGATAATAACGACATTACTCGAATTACTGGTTGGCAGCCCACTTGTGAATTAGCACAAGGTTTGGCTGACCTATTTGATAAGCACCACTAGCCTAGATAGGAAATTTTATGACTGAATACGATCGCATCCTTGCCGACTTGATCAAAGGCTTAGCGCCTTTCACCAATGGTAAAACAGTGACTGAGAGCACCGAATTAGTCGGTGACCTAGACCTAGATTCATTGAAAATCATGGAGCTATTGCTGTTTGTCGAAGACAGTTTTGATATCTCTATCCCAGTGAGCATCTTACCGGATGTAAAAACCGTAGGGGACCTGGCTAAACAAGTTGAAAAAATCGTAGGTAACGCATAATGGGATTGTTTACAAAATTTGACGGCTTGGCCGCAGGCCGTGCCGAACTGGGTGCATTGGGCATAGACCCGTTTGCGGTGCAGATAGAAAAAATCATCTCGCCTACCGAAGGCATAATCCACGGCCGCCATACTATTTTAGCGGGCACCAATAACTACTTAGGCCTAACCTTTAATCCCGAGTGCATTGCCAGCGCGCGCCTTGCCCTAGAAAACGAAGGCACGGGTACCACGGGTTCACGTATGGCCAACGGCAGTTACTCTGGCCACCGCAATCTAGAAAAAG
>Ga0208089_1000269_pt1 | contig 13771 bp, 11 predicted proteins | sample LakMenEpi29Jun12_FD_150744 | JGI IMG/M metagenome (GOLD analysis project Ga0208089, IMG submission 150744) | Freshwater microbial communities from Lake Mendota, WI - 29JUN2012 deep hole epilimnion (SPAdes) | ecosystem: Environmental > Aquatic > Freshwater > Lake > Epilimnion/Euphotic zone ... | reverse complement strand
CGAGGGGATTGATCCAAAACAAGTGGTTGGAACTTACGTTAATGCGCAAGATTGGAATTCACTGATTGATGATCCTGAGGTTTTGGTTATCGACACGAGAAATGATTATGAATTTCAAGTTGGAACGTTTAAAAATGCCATTAATCCAAATACGCAAAGTTTTCGTGAATTCCCTCAGTACGTCAAAGAAAACTTAGATTCAGATAAACATAAAAAAGTGGCTATGTTCTGCACAGGCGGGATTCGCTGTGAAAAATCAACAGCTTTTTTGAAACAACAAGGGTTTGATGAGGTGTATCATCTCAAAGGCGGTATTCTAAAGTACCTTGAAGAAATGCCCATTGAAAGCACCCTTTGGGAAGGTGAATGCTTTGTATTTGATGAGCGTGTAACAGTCAATCATCATCTTGAAAAAGGCAGTTATGATCAATGTAATGCCTGTCGCCTTCCCATTACAGAAGTAGATAAAATCAGTGACAAATACCAGCAAGGTGTGAGCTGTCCTCACTGTTTTGACAAGGTCACAATCGAGCAAAGAGCCCGTTTTAGCGAACGTGAAAAACAAATGGCTTTAGCGAAAAAACGAGGCGAATCGCACCTTGGCGAGGACGCTGCAAAAACACTCATTCAAAAACGTCAGAAAAAAATTCAATATAGACGAATCGCACAAAAAATGTAGATGCACTGTATTCACAGAGTCAACATTAGCGTGTATATTTTAGACGGGTTTTAGCGGATTTTTTGTGTTTTTTGACTTGGAAAAATAAAATGAAATCAAAAGTTTTAACTGTGGCGCTTATGTTGATTATGCCTATTTCTGCGATGGCTGACAGACACGGTCATTACGGTAGGTATGGTGGTTATGGGGGGTATGGAGGACATCATCATCACAATAGGGGTGGTGGTAATCGCTGGATTGCACCTGCTATTATTGGTGGTGTAATTGCTGGCTCTGCGCTATATGGTGTAACAAGAGATCGTGAGGTGGTCATTGAACGCGATCCTAATGAAGATTATTATCGTCGTGAATTAGTTCGCCAAGAATTACGCGAAGAACAATTACGTCAGCGTGAGCGTGAATTAGAGCGTCGTGAAAGGCAGCTTTATGGTAATTACTATCAACAACAGCCTGCAATGAGTTCTGATGAGCGTTGCAATGAATATTATCGCAACAATGGCGATTCAAATTATTATTCGCGAAATTGTTGGTGATTTTCTCAGTGAGAAATAAGCCACGAGTTTTTAATCTTATACGATTCGTGGCTTAGCAAATAGGTATCTAAAACAAACTATCTTGTTTCATTTCAACGGATTTTTTTGTTGAAGGTGATTCTAATGAATGTGTTGTTTCGCTGACTACTTTGGGTATAGACGACTCTGATAATTCATCTTGTGTTAATAGATTCCCTAAAATGCCTTCAATAGCACCTAAATTATGAGACGTATTAAGCGTTAGTTTTTCGAGTTGTTTTTCGCGTTGCGCCCAAGTTCGTTGCATGTGCGTGCGTTCTTTGTGTAAATCTTCTCGCATTTGTAAAAAAGTATCGTTAATTGCATCAATTTGAGATTTGAACGCATTACTGGTGACAAAATGGTAGAGCATTTCTTTTTTCTCACCTTTGTTTTCTTGTGTTGCCACTAAACTACTAATTTGAATGACTGATTCACGCAGCACAGCACTCAACCCCTTAAATTCTTCGAAGCTGCACACCCAAATACCGTCATAAAGCCCCATGCGTTCAAAATCTTTAGGCATGGTCTTTGTTACTAATACGCCAATGGTGGCGTTTTCAGCCCGTAAATCACCTTTAAATTTTTCAATCCAGTCTTTATTGAAATTTTCTGTTCGCTTACTTTCGTAACAAATTTTTCCGCAATTTTGACGTGTACGCGTATGGACAATTTGAATACAATCTGCTCCGCGCTGTCCTTTTTTGATTTCGGCAATCTCGTCAAAGGGGAATTGATCGCGCAACCATTCTTCAATTGCAAGCTCTTGAACTTCGCCTTGTGCCTGCATAGAACCTTGCTCTGCAACACGCTGTGCTTCTTGAATCTGATTTTTTAAACGTTCAATTTCATGCTCTTTATCACGCATTTTGAGTTCAAGATTGCTTTCAATTTTTTGTTTTTCTTCGCGTAGTAATTGATTTAATTTCGCTTCTGCTTGCGCCTCAATATCCCCTTTTAACGCTGATTTCTCACGTGTTAAACGTTCTATATCCGCTTTAGCTTTGTTAAATTCTTGTAGTTTTTCGGATTGCGAATTGAGTTCGGTGCGCATAGCATCCATTTGCGCCGACAATTGTGCTTCTAACGTTATTTTGATGTCACTGCGTAGTGTTTGCTCTAGAATTAATTTTTCATTTCTGACTTGTTCGTCAACTGTTTGTGCGATTTTTGTTTGCAGGGTTTGTTTTTCATAATCAAGTTGCAACTTTTGTGCGTTGAGCGTTGCGGTGAGTTGATCAAACTGTTTTTGTTTATCGGCTAATTCTACGCTAAAAGATTGACGTAAATTATCTTCAATTTGACGGTACAGTAATTCATCAGCATTAAATTGGTGGGTGCAATTTGGACAAGAAATGGTGTGTTTATGATTCATGAAAATTTCCTTGGCTACTTTATCAGTGCCACAGCATAGCAGAGACTATGATTTATTGCTCTTTAGAAAACTTTAATGATAGGTGTAAAAATGCGTTTTTATGATGGTTATCAACGCAGGAATTTATATCCTACGTTGGTCACGAAAATGATATGAAGAAATAGTTATGCAGAAAAAGACGAACCACAACCGCAAGTTGTTGTCGCATTTGGATTGCGGATAACAAATTGTGCACCTGAAATATCTTCTTTATAGTCGATTTCAGCGCCATTTAAATAAGAAATACTCATAGAATCAATCAATACAGTGACGCCATTTTTCTCTACTTGCGTGTCATCTTCATTCACTTCTTCGTCAAAAGTGAAACCATATTGAAAGCCTGAGCAACCACCACCAGATACATAAACACGTAATTTTAATTGTGTATTACCTTCTTCTTCAATTAATGTATGTACTTTTGTTGCTGCGCTGTCGGTAAAAATTATTGGATTTGTCATAGTTTAAATGTATTGCTTAGGTTAAATTTGTTAAATTATGGCTTATTCGCAGTGAGATAGTCAACAATTATGGATAGAGCGCGACTGTTGATAAACCGTGATTTTCGTGGAATCCAAAACGAAGATTCATCGCCTGTACTGCTTGCCCCGCTGCGCCTTTTACCAAATTATCAATCACAGATAAAACGACAACCGTTTTCCCATTTTGTGGGAGATGAACAGCAATTTGACAGCGGTTACTCCCCCGTACATTGCGGGTATCGGGGTGTGAACCTTGTGGTAATATATCTACAAAAAATTCATCTGCGTAATGTTTTTCAAATAATGCTTGTAGCTGAGATTGCGTAATTTCGTGTGTCAACGATGCATAAAGTGTGGCATGTATTCCTCGAATCATCGGCGTTAAGTGCGGTACAAATGTTAAATTGACGTGTTGATTTGTCATTGCTTTTAAGCCTTGAGTAATTTCAGGTAAATGTCGATGACCACTCACACCATAAGATTTAAAACTTTCACCTGTTTCACTCATCAGTGTTGCGATTTCAGCTTTACGACCAGCCCCACTTACGCCTGATTTCACATCGGCAATTAAATGCGTTGCATCGATAACGCCCGCTTCAAGTAAAGGCGCGAAGCCTAGTTGCACCGAAGTCGGATAACATCCAGCGCAGGCAATTAAATCTGCATTTTGAAGCGCCTCGCGGTGCAATTCAGGTAAACCATAAACCGCTTGAGAAACTAAACGTGGGGATGAATGGGTCATGCCATACCATTTCTCCCACTCTGCAACGTCTTTTAATCGAAAGTCAGCGGATAAATCAATGATTTTAATCCCTTTATCGAGTAGCTCTTCTGCCATCAGCATGGCGGTGCCATTTGGCGTTGCAAAAAAGACGACATCACATTCACTTAAAGCATCTACTGTGGGCAGACAAAATGTTAAATCACCCAGATAGCCACGTAGACTTGGATAAAGTGCATCAACGCGCATTTGCGAATCTGTGCGTGAGGTCACAGCATGAATAGTCACCTGTGAATGTAGCGCTAAAATACGCAACAATTCAACCCCCGTATAGCCTGTGCCACCCACAATTCCAGCTTTTATCATATTTTTGATACCTTAATTAAAAAAATTACGCCATAAAAAAAGGCGCGAATTATCGCGCCTTTCAATCCTAATTGACAAGTTGAATCATCACTGTGACATGATTTGTTCTAACTGGGCTTGACTAAGATGACGCACATCTTCACCTTTTACCATGTATATTAAATGTTCACAAATATAACGTGAATGGTCGCCAATACGCTCTAATGCTCTCACTGTCCACAGCATATCAAGCATACGGGTAATATTGCGTGGATCTTCCATCATTTGCGTAATTAATTGACGAATAATACTCGCATATTCACGATCTACAGCCGCATCGCTACCCGTAATTTGGGTAATTCCATCCACACTCATTCGTGCAAAGTTATCGAGTGATGCGTGTAGCATTTCTTTCACTAAACCGGCCATGTGTTTTAGTTCATGATATTCGTCAGTTCGGCCCTCATTGGTGGTTGATAGCTGAATTGCCACTTTAGCAATGCGCTCCGCTAAATCACCAATGCGCTCTAATTCGTTAATAATACGCAGTACTACAAGCAATAAGCGTAAATCAAACGCAGCAGGTTGACGTAACGCAATAATCTGGGTGCATTCTGCATCAATAATCATTTCGAATTCATCAATATCATTATCTTGACGGATAACTAATTCGGCAAGTTCGATATCACCAGACGTTAATGCAATAATAGCTTGCTCAATTTGCTGTTCAACAAGACCACCCATCGTTAATACTTTATTGCGAATATCTTCAAGTTCTTTGTTGAAATTTTCTGATATATGGTGCGCTATTTTACTGTTATCCATCGCTGTCACTCACGAGTAATGATTTGTTTAATTCAATGGTAATATCTGCAATACCTTCCGCTTTTGCCGCAATATTCTCTAATTCATTGGTCACTTTAATGACATCAATTAATAAAGCAAGATCGTGGCCAACAGGTTGACGCAGAGCGATAACACATGCACATTCGTTGTCGATGCTAGCTTCTAATAAATCCACTTCGTCGTCTTGCGTTAATACTTTTTCAGCTAAATAGGTATCACCATTGGTAAACGCTTCAACAGCAAGCGAAAGCTGTTCTTCGACTAACTTGCCCATCAATGCTACTTTTTGTCGTATTGATTCTAAATCTTTATCAAAGGGTTCAGATACGTGATGCCCAGTATTAAATCTATTCATTATATGTTCTCCGATTAATTAGCCGTAACGACCAGTGATGTAGTCTTCAGTCTGTTTTTTCGCAGGTTTTGTAAAAATCTGTGTCGTTGCACCAATTTCGATCAAATCCCCCATATACATGAACGCAGTATAATCTGACACACGTGCAGCTTGTTGCATATTATGCGTAACAATGACGATTGTATATTTTTCTTTAAGCTCATTAATTAATTCTTCAATTTTAAGCGTAGAAATAGGGTCTAACGCTGAAGCGGGTTCATCAAGCAACAACACTTCGGGGGCAATTGCAATCGCTCGTGCAATAACAAGACGTTGTTGTTGACCACCTGATAAGCCAAGTGCATTATCATTTAAGCGATCTTTGACTTCATCCCAAAGCGCCGCACCCCGTAAAGAGGTTTCAACGGTTTCTTCTAAAATACGTTTGTCGTTTATGCCTTGGATACGCAGGCCATAGGTTACATTTTCAAAAATTGATTTTGGAAATGGATTTGGTTTTTGGAAAACCATGCCCACACGGCGACGCAGGGCGGCAACATTCACTGATTTGTCGTAAATATTATCATCGTGCAATAAAATTTTGCCTTCAATGGTGACATTGTCAACCAAATCATTCATGCGATTAATACAGCGAAGTAACGTTGATTTACCGCAACCCGATGGACCAATAAATGCGGTCACTTTTTTCTTTGGCATTTCCATGTTAATGCCATGTAACGCTTGTTTTTTACCGTAAAACAAGTTGAGATTTTCAACTTTGAGGCAAGGCTCAAGGATTTCGTCATATTTACTTTGCCCGCGCAAAATAGAACTTACATCCAAGCTGTGCGATCGATTATCTTGTGTTGCCATTGCAATTTATCCTTCTAAGGCGCGATATTTTTCGCGTAAATGATTACGAATAATAATAGCGGCTAAATTTAAGCCAATAATAACTAATACGAGTAGTAAGGCGGTCGCATAAACGAGTGGACGCGCTGCTTCAACATTAGGACTTTGAAATCCCACGTCGTAAATGTGAAACCCTAAGTGCATAAATTTACGGTCTAAATGCAAAAAGGGATAATTACCGTCAAGGGGCAGAGTAGGTGCCAGTTTTACCACGCCCACGAGCATCAGTGGCGCCACTTCACCTGCGGCGCGCGCCACAGCCAAAATTAACCCTGTCATCATCGCAGGACTTGCCATTGGTAACACGGTGCGCCAAAGTGTTTCAATTTTCGTCGCGCCTAGCGCTAAACTCCCTTCACGAATTGCACGTGGTACACGCGCTAAACCTTCTTCAGTAGAAACAATCACGACGGGTAATGTAAGGAGTGCAAGCGTAATTGACGCCCATAGCAGACCGGGTGTGCCAAATACGGGTGCTGGTGAGGCTTCAGGGAAAAAGAGGGCATCAATATTGCCACCCAAAATATAAACAAAAAAGCCCAAACCAAATACACCATAAACAATGGACGGTACACCGGCTAAGTTATTCACGGCAATACGAATGAGTTGCGTGACAAAGCCTTGCTTTGCATATTCACGCAAATACACTGCCGCGATGACACCAAAGGGTGTCACGATAACAGACATCATCATCACCATCATAATCGTGCCAAAAATCGCTGGAAAAATACCACCTTCCGTATTGGCTTCGCGTGGGTCTTCACTGAGGAATTCGCCAAGTTTTACAAAGTAATGCGTTATTTTAGTGAAGAACCCCATTTTATTGGGTTGATAAACGTCCACAATTTTTGATAATGGTATCGCAAGTTCTGCTCCACTTTCTGTTGTGGCAACTAAACTATCGCGACGAATTTCTTGATAAAGCCCTGCAAGCTCCACTTGATGATTTTTATAATCCATATCATAAGCGAGTTTTTTATCAGCTAATTCCTTAGCACTTTGCTCATTCCACGCATTTTTGAGTTCTAAACTGCGTTGTTTTAAACGTAATTTCTCTAATGCATAGTTAATGGCACCAATTTCTTTTTTCTCTAAATGCGCAATTTTCTCATGCAGTGCGAGTGCGTGTTTTAAACGCTCGTCTAACACTTCCCAAGCTTGTTCCCCAGTAGCAATGACTTGACCATTCTCTTTGATAGCAGTGAGTGTGCCGTAAAAATTACCCCATTCACGACGCTCAATCACCATCATTTCCGCTGGTTGAGATTGCGCTTTAATATTACGTTCTTGAATCCAACGAAAATCGGTCCCCGTTAAGTCACGGTTACCGGTTTTAATTAAATACTGAATTAGCACATCTTCATCATCACTAAGTTTGAAACCTGTTGATTTCGCCATCGCAGCGGGCGTCACTGTGCTGTCAACATGCTCACCAATAATGGTTTTAATTTCCCCACTATCCTCTTGATAGCTCAGTTGGACGATCGGTGAGGCCCAAAAATGGCCGACACCTCTTGCCACAATCAGTCCTAAAACACCCACTACCATTATTAAGCAAGTACTCACCGCTGCAGCATTCAGCCAAATCCACGGACTACCGCTTTTAAACCAAGATTTAATCATTTTAAGTCCTATTTTATTTATAACGAGCTGTATTTTTCACGAAGACGCTGACGTACCACTTCAGCGAGCGTATTAAATACAAACGTGAACATAAAGAGCACTAAAGCGGCCAAAAAGAGTACCCGATAATGTGTACTGTCTACTTCCGACTCAGGCATCTCGACAGCAATATTGGCTGCTAATGTGCGTAGTCCTTGAAAGACACTCATGTCCATCACTGGTGTATTACCCGTTGCCATCAACACAATCATTGTTTCACCCACTGCGCGACCAAAACCGATCATCACGGCAGAGAAAATACCCGGACTTGCTGTTAATAAAACAACGCGTGACATGGTTTGCCAAGGGGTTGCGCCCAACGCGAGCGAACCCGTTGTTAAGTGTTTTGGCACGCTGAAAATGGCATCTTCCGTAATTGAGAAAATAGTTGGAATAACGGCAAATCCCATAGCGATACCGACAACTAATGCATTACGTTGATCGTATCCAATGCCCAATTCATTTTTAAACCAATCACGCAAGGTGCCATGAAAAACCATTTCCTCAAAGGGAATGCTGACGGTAAAGGCAAACCATCCACTCAGTAAAATAACTGGAATGAGTAGCGCAGCATCCCAACCTTCTGGGATTTGTTGACGTATATTTTCAGGTAAAAATTGTAAGCTAAAGGCAAATAGCATCACGCCAAGCGGCACAATCATAAATAAAGCAAATAACCCCGCTAGATGTTCTTCAATAAAGGGGGCAAGCCATAAACCAGCAAGGAAACCTAAAATCACAGTAGGTAACGCGCCCATGATTTCAATAGCAGGTTTCGCATAAATACGCATTTTGGGTGACATGAAATAAGCTGTATAAATTGCACCCATTAATGACAATGGCACCGCAATTAACATGGCATAAAACGCCGCTTTAAGTGTGCCAAACACTAAGGGTGTTAAGCTGTATTTAGGCTCAAAATCATTGCTCGCTGAAGAAGATTGCCAAATGTATGCAGGTTTAGGATAGCTTTCGTACCACACTTTTTGCCACATAGACTTAATTGACACTTCTGGGTGCTCATTATCCACTGTCCAAAAATGAATTTGCCCATCATGGTTTTGAATAAGCATTGCATTCGCACGCGGGGATAAAATGGCAGCGATAGGGGCGACATTTGCCATATTTTCTTTAATTAATTCACGTTCTGCCGTAGTGTGATAAATGCCCATGTTGCCTGCAACATCAATGGTCATAAAACCTTTACGACGCTGCTCAGTGTTGATTTTGGCTACTGCTTTATCGGATACTTTAAAAGCACGAATCTTTTGAAATCCAGGATGCCCAAGCGAATCTTTGACAAGACTCCACTGTGAGACAAGTCCACTAGAATCCCCAACCATCAGTGATAAATCACCGGTTAAAAAGCTGATGCTCGTAATTTTTTCGCCCGATTGCACCATATTGATATGCTGCTTGATTTCTGGGGTATCTTTTTTGCTGATATCAATGAGACTGAGTTGACCATCATCATGCACCAAGAATAAATTACGGTCTTCTTTATCAATAAGTAAGTCTTTGATGTTATCTACTGGAATGTCGAGTGACGAATCAGTGCGTGTCAAACTCGCTTCATCTGCAAAAAGCGATTGTTCTTTTTCGAGGCTGGCAATTTGAATTTTATGTGCTGTCTTAGCTACGATGGTCGCAGTGCCATCGCCGACTTTAAAGGCTATTTTTTCTAATGCAGCGCCACTGTCATCAATGACTAAAGGTTTTTCACCTAAAGGATATTTGAGTGAAGGGGTGATCACGCGTTTATTATTTGCAAAAGTGACTTTATATTGCTGTTTTACAATAACCGCTTGGCCATTTGAAAGGCCATATATCAAAGCGCCATCACCAACAGGTGTGCCTTGAGCAACACTAACCACTTTTACACCTTCAGGAATAAGAATGGTTTTTTCAGTAATTACACGACCCGTTTTCGCTTCAAAAAAAATCACTTTTCCAGTGTCGGTAAATCGGGCTGCAAGTTCATTTTGCTCTTCGATATTTAAAAACAGGGTATTCCCTGCGTTTTGCTCTGGAATAGCATAGTGCGCAACAGACTGCGTTGAAGCGGATAAAAATAGTGGATATACAACATAGAGTAAATAGAAAAAAATGACAACGATGGCAAAAATTACACTTAAGCCACCGAAAGTAATTGCTCTGCGCATTATTGCATCTTTGAGCAATCGCCATTTTTCATGATGTGATGTCATCGCTGTATTGAGCGAAGATTGCGACGTTGAGTTCGTTGTTTCTGACATATATTTTTTTCATGAATAATTTAATGCAAAAAAGCGCAACAGCAAAAGAACATGAAGTCTTTGCACGTTGCGCTTTTGTGAGAAACTGCGCGAGTTGTTTATTTCAATTTCGCTAATTCTTTTTCAACAACTTTTGCAGGCAATGGTATATAGCCATCTTTGATAACAACTTGTTGACCCGTTTTAGATAGGACCATTTTGATGAATTCGCCATCTAAAGGGGCAAGCGGTTGGTTTGGTTTTTTGTTTACATAAATAAACAAATAACGTGTTAATGGATACGTACCGTTAATTGCGTTAGCTGGGGTTGCTTCAACATAATTTGTTGAGCCTTTTTTTGCTAAAGACACCATTTTAATACCTGACGTGGTGTAACCCATACCAGAGTAGCCAATACCGTTAGCTGAAGACGTTACAGACTGAACTACTGAAGCTGAACCAGGTTGTTCGTTAACATTATTTTTGAAGTCGCCTTTACAAAGCGCGTGTTCTTTGAAATAACCGTAAGTGCCTGAAACTGAGTTACGTCCGTAAAGCTGAATGCTTTTGCTTGCCCATGCGCTCACGCCAGCATCACCCCAGGTTTCAATTTCTTTTGCGCCGCCACATTTTAATGTAGTGGAGAAAATCGCGTCCACTTGTTCCATCGTTAACCCTTTGACTGGGTTATCTTTGTTTACCATGACAGCTAAAGCATCGATAGCAACAGGGACAGCAGTAGGTTTATAGCCATATTTACTTTCAAATGCTTCCAATTCGTCGTCTTTCATTTCACGACTCATAGGTCCCAAGTTTGATGTGCCTTCAGTTAATGCTGGTGGCGCAGTAGACGAGCCTGCAGCTTGAATTTGAATGTTCACGTTGGGGTAGGCACGATTGAATTCTTCAGCCCAAAGTGTCATTAAGTTGGCTAACGTATCTGAACCAACGCTAGATAAATTACCTGAAATACCGCTTGCTTTTTGGTAGTCTGGAATACCAGCTTCAACGCTCTGAACTGCGCTTGCGTTAAAGCTAAGCAAACCTGCAGACAAACCCATTGCTGCGAGTAATAATTTATGTTTAAAAATAGTTTTCATGCCAATTTATCTCAAAGAAAAGTAAAAAATTCAGCTCATATTATGCGAAGCAAAGATGACAGTAATATTACAACTTTTTTTGAGCTCTGCGAACTTTTGTTAAAAAATAGATGTATTTATTTTGTTTTTAAACAATAAATTTCGGTAACTTTTTCTCAACTAACTGTTTTTTCAAGACCTTATAGTCAGGTAAGCCATTATGAAATGGAGGGTAATCTTCGCCAGCGATGAGCGGTTGCAAATAGGCGCGGCAGGCAGGGGTGATACTAAAACCATCGTCGCTAATAAATTCTGGTGGCATCATTTTTTCCACATTCGCCACGTCTTTTAATGCAACACTGCCAATTTCCCAGCGATAAGGCGCATCTGCAAGTCTTACAATAGTTGGCATAATCGCATTTTTACCTTCAATGGCAAATTCAATAGCCGCTTTTCCAACGGCATACGCTTGTTCAACATCCGTTTTTGAGGCGATATGCCGCGCAGCACGTTGCAAATAATCCGCCACAGCCCAGTGATATTTATAGCCTAAATTTTCTTTAATTAAATTTGCAATGACAGGCGCTGCACCACCGAGTTGAGCATGACCAAATGCGTCTTTACCGCCTGCTTCAGCTAGAAATTGACCATCACTATTTTTTACGCCTTCAGACACAACAACACAGCAGTACCCATAACTTTTTACTTTAGAATCCACTGTCGCTAAGAATTTTTCTAAATCAAATTGAACTTCTGGAAATAAAATCACAATTGGAATATCGTGTTTTTCATCTGCTGCTAATGCGCCTGCCGCTGCAATCCATCCTGCATGACGCCCCATGACTTCCATAACAAACACTTTTGTGGATGTGGCACACATGGACGCAACGTCAAAACTCGCTTCTCGCATGGAAACGGCGACATATTTCGCCACCGAACCAAATCCCGCGCAGGTATCGGTGACAGGTAAGTCATTATCTACCGTTTTAGGTACGCCAATACAGGTGAGGGGATAACCCATTTGCTCACCCATTTGCGATACTTTATGTGCTGTGTCTTGTGAGTCGCCACCACCGTTATAGAAAAAATAGCCAATATTATGCGCTTTGAACACGGCAATAAGGCGTTCATATTCAGCGCGATTGGCTTCTAAACTTTTTAATTTATAGCGACAGGAACCAAAAGCACCTGCTGGGGTATAACGCAACGCAGCTATTGCCTCATCACTTTCAAAGGAAGTATCGATCAGATCTTCTTGTAGTGCTCCAATGATGCCATTAAGTCCGGCATAAACAGTTCCAATTTTATCTGAATGTGCCCGTGCAGTTTGAATTAAACCACAAGCACTTGCGTTAATGACAGAGGTCACACCACCCGATTGTGCGTAAAACGCATTTTTTATTAATGACATAAATTTGCCTTATTGGAAACAGGTTAAAATGAATATAAACGTAAATAATGATTATTCTTGTTGTTGACTATATTGATATTTAAATTTCTTTTTGAGTAAACTTGCTGGATCGTCTGGAATGCGTTTTAACCATTGCTCATTGGCTTGTTGTTGTTCAGCAGTTAATTCAACTTCTTGCGTTTGTTGTTTTGTATTATTCTCTTTTTGTGAAGATTTAGACTCATCTTTGTTTGCTTGCTGTGAATTATTCTGATGTTTATCTTCTGGTTGAGCGGTTTCTTTTTTGGATGGCGGATTGTCGCCAGCTTTGTGTTCAGGCTGATCTTTTGATTCATCTGACGAATCTTTGTTATCAGAATTTTTTTCATCTTTAGATTTTGATGAATTTTCAGCCGATTTTTCGTTTTTTTCTTTTTCTTTTTCTTGAGATTGAGATTGGGAAGAAGCATTCTGCTGCTGTTGCTGTTTTTCTAATTCTGTTTTGACGATGTCTTTATTAAATTTAGCGTCTTCATCGTATGGATTTTCTTTAACCGCTTGCTCATAAGCGGCTAGCGCTTCTTTTAGTTGTCCTTTTTTAGCTAATGCATTTCCCAAATTATAATTGTTCTGCAAATTTTGAAACTGTGTTGTGGCTTTATCTAAGTCGCCAGCTTTGTAGGTTGAGGCAGCTTGCCATTGCGCATTATTGAATGTTTTAGCCGCCTGATCATAATTTTTTTGTTGATAGGCTTTTTGTGCCTGCTGATCTTTTGTCTGCCATAAATCTGACCATTCTAAAGCGTAACTGTTTTGGGGAAAGGGGAGTACAAATAATAATGCTAAGTAAATGGCACCTTTGCGAAATTGCCATGCCGCCCATGGAATAATAAGAAACAAAAGCCAAGCACCTTTATCGTCCCATTGCTCAAGCCATAAATTTGTTTTATCTGCTAATGTTGCACTATCCATTGGTGTATCAAATATTTTCAAAAGTTGTGATATATCGCTATCATCCGCTGTCATGGATTGATAATATCCTTTTCCCGCTTTGGCTAATTCTTTTAGTTGCGAGACATTTAACTTAGGTACTTGAATTTCGCCATATTCATCTTTAGCAAATCC
>Ga0208089_1000268_pt1 | contig 13798 bp, 13 predicted proteins | sample LakMenEpi29Jun12_FD_150744 | JGI IMG/M metagenome (GOLD analysis project Ga0208089, IMG submission 150744) | Freshwater microbial communities from Lake Mendota, WI - 29JUN2012 deep hole epilimnion (SPAdes) | ecosystem: Environmental > Aquatic > Freshwater > Lake > Epilimnion/Euphotic zone ... | reverse complement strand
CAAAGTTAATCACAAATGTTTTATTGCGATGAGCCTGAATATAAGGTGATGAATCACGAAACCAATGAACAAAATTCGTTATCAAAAAACCTCCAACGCCTTTTTTACATCCTGTAACACACTCGCCCAATCACCTTTTTCGGGTTGACGAAATAAGCGCATGCTCTTATACCACACTGAATCCTCACGCTCTAAAAGCCAACGCCAATCTGGAACAGCCGTAATTAACGTCCAAACAGGCACATTCAACGCGCCCGCCAAATGCGCGGGTGATGAATCCACTGAAATCAGTAAATCCAAATTCTCAAGCAGCGCAGCCGTATCCGTAAAATTTTCAATATAGGCACTAGCGTCAATCATATTTAAAGAACTATTTAGGCACTGTGAGCGAGCTTTTTCGCCCAGTTGTAAACTTACCCAGGTGATATTTTTAAAGTCACTCAAACACGCAAACTGCGATAAATCAATCGAGCGATTCGCATCATTTGAATGCACCGGATTTCCCGCCCAAACTAACCCAATTTTTTTATTACGATTAACACCGGCTTGCGTAAACCAATTTTCCCACCAAGTACGTTTTTCAAAATTCACCGACAAATAGGGGACATTGCAGGGCAGGTTTTCAAGTGTTGTTTGAAACCAATAAGGGAGTGCTAACGGAAACACCCAAAAATCATACGTCGTATTGTGTTGCTCACCGTTTTCAAGTACCCGATCAACCCATTCAATAGTATTAAATAATTCAACCAGCGGTGTTGTCACCAGCACCCAAACTGTTGCGCCATGCGCTTTTAAATGCTCCGCATAGCGCACAAATTGAATCATATCGCCAAAGCCTTGCTCAGAATGTATCAGAATCGTTTTATCTTGCAGCGTCTCTCCTTGCCACTGCTTCGCTTTTAAATTAGGTTGATTCGGTTTACTTGGATTTGTATTTTGTGGATGATAAAACCATTGATATTGCGCCCAACCTTCTTTCAACCGCCCAAGTAGCATGAGTAAAAGTGCAAAATTGTAATGCGCATCAATAAAATCAGGATCAAGTTTAATCGCAATTAAAAAATGCTTTTCAGATTCAGTAAATTGCGACAGATGTTTTAAAACTAATCCTAAATTGCTGTGCGCTTTAGCATGATTGGGATTATAATTAATAGCGAGTCGATAGCTTTTTTGTGCGTCATCATAACGAGCCATTTTTTGAAGTGTGACACCATAATTATAATGCGCCTCAACATAATCAGGCCGAAGACCTAACGCTTTTTGATAACAGGATTGGGCGTCATCTAAACGATTTAATTTTTCGAATGTGATACCTAAGTTATTATGCGCGACAGCAAGATTAGGTGAAATTTGAATAGCGTGCTTTAAACATTTTAATGCGTCATCTAACCGATTTTTATCTTGATACGCATTCCCTAGATTACTCCATGCTTCTGCATCATTAGGCGATAAATCCGCTGCTTTTTGTTTTGCATCAAGTGACGCGTCAATATGTCCCTGTGCTTGCAATACGGCGCCAAGGACTTTCCAGCCAAAACCATGTTGTGGAAAACGGGCAATGATATCCTTAGCAACGTCTGCGGCTTGAGGATAATTTTGCTGATTATAAAGCGCAGCAAGTGCATTGACTTCGCTTGATGTTGGTGCTGCGACAGAAGCTTTTTTGGTGGATTTGAGAGAAATCGGTTTTTTCATGTCATGCGTTACGCTTTCTTAATGTAAAACGTTTTCACGTTGTCATTTTGTGCGATAGTCAAAATTTCATGCGCGGCTTGCTGACAAAAAACGCCAAAATCAAGGTGGGCGGCGGGATCAGTAACAAGAATTTTAACGACATCCGCTGAATGTAATTCATTTAACCCTTTTTTTAGTTTTAACAATGGCATAGGACAATTTAAGCCGATGGCATCAATTTCAAGCGTATACGGTAACATAAAGTTTCAAGGTTAAAGTTAATCAGACAGTTTCATTAAAATGCTTATTATAATACCATCCTCACCCTATCGTTGAAGCAGGACATTACTTTTTATGGATTATTTTCCCATTTTTCTCAAATTATCAAAGCAACCATGTTTAGTTGTTGGTGCTGGAAGTTGCGCCGCACGTAAAATAGAATTGCTTTCGCGTGCCGGTGCAGACATCACCGTAGTGGCGCACGATATTAGTACGCAAGTTGCTGCAATGCAAGTGAGTCATCATCTCACCATTTATCGAAAATACTTTGAACCTAATGATTTAGCGGATTTTAAACTCGTCATTTCAGCCACCAACGATAAATTGGTTAATGAAAACGTCAGTAAATGCGCTAATAAAGCCGGTATTTGGGTAAATGTAGTCGATAGTCCGACACTGTGTAATTTTATTTTCCCCGCTATTGTGGACAGAGCACCTTTAACGATTGCGATTTCTTCGGGTGGCGTGTCACCTGTTTTAGCGCGGCTTTTGCGCCAAAAAATTGAGACAGTTGTCCCCCCCACTTATGGCATTTTGGCAAAACTTGCCGAAAAATTTCGCGATACCGTCAAAAAACAAATAACAATTCCCTCTAATCGTCGTATTTTCTGGGAGAATGTCCTACAAGGTCGCGTGGCAGAGTTGATATTTGCCGGTCAAAATGAATCAGCTGAACGCGAATTAACTTACGCTATTTCGCAAATTGAATCTGAAATTAATAATAAAAATAACGGTGAAGTCTATTTAATTGGAGCAGGCCCAGGGGCGGCCGACTTACTGACCTTCCGTGCGTTACGGTTAATGCAGCAGGCTGATGTCGTCGTTTATGATCGTTTAGTATCCGCTGAAATTCTGGATTTAGCACGTCGTGATTCAGATCGAATTTATGTTGGCAAAGAACGCAGTCAACACGTCCTCCCACAAGAGGAAATTAATGAATTACTCGTCAAACTCGCTAAAGAAGGTAAACGGGTCGCACGGGTAAAAGGTGGTGATCCCTTTATTTTCGGCCGTGGTGGCGAAGAAATAGAAACGCTAATGGAACAAAATATTGCCTTCCAAGTGGTTCCCGGCATTACCGCCGCGAATGGCTGTGCAAGTTACGCAGGGATTCCCTTAACCCATCGTGATTATGCACAATCGTGTGTGTTTGTCACAGGGCATTTAAAAGATGATTCAATCAATCTTAATTGGACACAACTCGCAGTCCCCAATCAAACCATTGTCATTTATATGGGCTTGATTGGACTTGAGAAAATTTGCGATGCATTGATATCGCATGGAAGCGATCCAAGCCTGCCTATTGCGGTTGTTGAAAAAGGTACCACCGCGCAGCAACGAGTAATTATCGGAACGCTCAGCACCCTGCCAAATAAAATCAGACACGAAACCCTCAAGGCCCCTACCCTGATTATTATTGGCAACGTGGTGAGTTTGCATGAAAAATTAAATTGGTTTGGTCATCAATAAGATTTAAGGTAACGATTTTTTAACAAAATCGTTGAATTTTACCGCTAAACTCCTTATCCTTTGTATTGTTCAAATTTTTAATTGAATGTATAAAAAAAGAAAAACAACCTTTTTATCTCCCCTTGAGAGGATTATTTATGAAAAAAGCACTTTTGGCTTTCGCTGGCGTTGCATTAATTGGTTTGACTTCGTCAGCTTTTGCTGATGAAAAACTTGAAATTGGTGCAAAAATTTATGAACGCGCTTTTGGTCGCGGTTGCGGTACTTGCCACGAAATCTCATCAAACCCACAATTATTTGATTTAGTAAAATCAGGTAAATTGACACGTGCAAGCTTTGAGCAAACTTTACAAAATGGTAAAGGTGGCATGCCAAAAGCGATCGCTGCAATCATGGAAGTCGGTCCTGTGAAAAAAGCAGGCTACGGTGAAGATCAAGCAGTTGACGCACTTTATGCATACTTAGGCAGCAAATAAGCGATAATTATCGTTTATTTTTGCCCAATAAAGCCGCATGATTTTTTATCATGCGGCTTTTCTTTTGCCAATCCATTTTCGAAAAAACTGCTAAACTACGTGCATTATCACTTCTTCTTTTCGATATGAACGCACTCTCTATTCGTAATCTTCGTAAAACGTATTCCAACGGCTTTGAAGCCTTAAAAGGCATTGATTTAGACGTTCAGCAAGGCGACTTCTTTGCACTGCTTGGCGCAAATGGCGCTGGAAAATCAACTGCCATTGGTATTATTAGCTCACTTGTGACTGCCAGCAGTGGCTCTGTCAACATTTTTGGGCATAACATCAAATCCGAAACCAATTTAGCCAAAAGCTGCCTAGGCCTTGTCCCACAAGAAATTAATTTTAATCAATTTGACACCGCCAAGCGCATCGTACTCAATCAGGCGGGTTACTACGGTATGCCCCGAAAAATCGCTATGGAGCGCATGGAAACATGTTTAAAACAAGTGGATCTTTGGGATAAACGCGATGTCATTTCAAGGCGTTTATCGGGTGGCATGAAACGACGCGTAATGATTGCACGCGCCATGGTTCATGCGCCTAAGCTACTTATTCTCGATGAACCCACTGCTGGCGTTGATATTGAGATTCGTCGCTCTATGTGGCAAATGATGGAAGAATTAAACGCGCAAGGGACAACCATTATTTTAACGACACATTACCTCGAAGAAGCTGAAAGTCTATGCCGTCATATTGCAATTATTGATCAAGGAAGAATCGTTGAGAATTCAGACATGGCAACCTTTCTTAAACGATTGCATATTGATCATTTTATACTCGATTTAGCACACCCAATTGAAACTTTACCGATAATTCACGGATATTCTCTAAAACAAATTTCATCAACGGTAATCGAAGTAGGCGTTCCTAAAGATAATAATTTAAACGAACTCTTCGCACAACTTAGTGCGGCAAGTATTCAGGTTATTAGTATGAAAAATAAAAGTAATCGTTTAGAGCAATTATTTGTCGATTTAATTGAAAATAAAACACAAAAGGAAATCGCATGAGTGTTTTGATTGCTTTTAGTACCATTGTTCGCAAAGAAGTTTACCGTTTTATTCGTATCTGGCCGCAAACGCTTCTCCCTCCCGCCATTACAACAGCACTGTATTTTTTGATTTTTGGCAAATTGATTGGTGATCGGATTGGGACTGTTCATGGCACCAGTTATATGGATTATATCGTTCCAGGTATTATTATTATGTCCGTTATCACGCATTCGTATGCGAACGTTGTGTCTTCGTTTTACTCAACAAAATTTCAACGCAACATCGAAGAGTTACTGGTGGCACCTATTCCAAATTGGGTTATTTTGTCTGGCTATATTAGCGGGGGAATTTTACGTGGTGTGCTTGTGGGCAGTGTTGTAGCGTTAATTTCTTTATTATTCACGCCACTGCATATTCATCATTGGGTAATTGCCCTAACGATTGTTTTTCTGACGGCAACGCTTTTTTCTTTAGCAGGATTTATTAATGCGATTTTAGCGGAAAGTTTTGATGATATTTCTATCATTCCGAATTTTGTTTTAACACCGCTGAGTTATTTAGGCGGCGTGTTTTATTCAGTAGATATGTTACCAACCATTTGGCAACATATTTCGCTTGGCAATCCCATTTTGTATATGGTCAATGCGTTTCGATTTGGTGTTATTGGTGTGTCAGATGTTGATATCACACTGGCATATTTAATGACGGGTGGGTTTATCTTTGTATTAGCGCTCTTTTCACTCATTCTGCTCTATCGTGGAACGGGGATTAAAACATAAACTATTTTTCATGAAGGGCGTAAATTACTTACTGAACATGGCGGCATTTAGCTCCTGGAACTTGAAAAGTTCAGTGCAGCACATATTGAATACGTCCAGCTACTGTATCGATTTGAATGCTACCGTCACTGTTGGCGTTGAAACCGAGGAAATGACCACTTATTATTTCCACTTGTACCTGTAATTATGTTCGCCATTTCTTTGTTACCTTTAAGAAAAGTTAAATGATATTTCCACCGCGCCGCCCATTAATATCAATCCATTGATGCGAAAGTCCAAGTAAATTGAGCCAGGCGATTCCCTCTTTCTCTTTGAGCATGGCAATTGTCGATGCGCTACCCGCCAGCACACAAAAATCACTGATGACTGTAATAGAGGCAAAGTGTTGCACAGGCCAGCCAGTTTTTGGATTAAGAATATGTCCGTAGCGTTTACCGTCAATATCAATGCAACGTTCGTAATCACCACTACTCGCCATTGCCCCAGAATGTAATTGCACAACACTTGATACAAAATTTTTATCTTTGGGATCGCGAATGCCAATATGCCAAGGCGAAGAATCTATGTGAGGGCCAATAATTTTGATATCCCCCCCTAAATTCACAATCCCATTGAAAGTGCCCATACTAGAACACAGCGCTGCAACTCGATCAGCCGCATATTCTTTGACAATACCGCCAAAATCGACTTCCATACCGGCAAGTAAAAAATGTAATACGGTGCCATCCCAAGCAATTTTGTCCCAACCAACAAACGCTAAAATTGCATCAATGTCTTTTTGCTTGGGCAGCGTTGACTTATCCTTATTAAATGTCCAAACCCGTCGCAACGCCCCCGACGTAATATCAAAAAGACCATCACTTTGCTGATAGCAGGTTTGCGCATAATTGAGTAAATGTGCGGTTTCTGCATCTACCTCAATGGATTTCCCCAGCGCAGCACACTGATTCATTTTCGACAGAAAACTATCCGCACGATAGCGCGAATATTTATCTTCCAATCGCGCTAAATCCTTCACCACGTTTTGAGCAACGTGTTCAAATTGCGTCTGATCTTTCGCATAAAGCTGTAATTCGCATGGTGAACCCATCGAAGTAAAATGAGCTGTAAATAGAGTAAGTGCTGTCAAAATTAAACGCTAAAACTTAAAGTTAATTTTTGCGGTATACATAGAGAACGTGAAATTATCCACACTTGTTCCCGACCCACTATTAAAGCCATAATTATTTTTACGTTCGTAAAAATCAATGCCAAAGCCCAAATTCAATCTTTCGAAAAAATCTTTACTGATTTGCACGCCTCCGCCTATCGCCCCAAATTGAGCCAAACGATAATCGGATGAATAATGGCCGTCTGCACGTTGCTGCGTAAAATAAGGTTGATAAAAATCTGCTGATCCTTGCGTGTAATAACGCACGGTTGGACTCATTTTCCAATCCGCCCAAACAGGTTGAATCCACGTCGCTTCAAACGTGTGTGCATTTACGCCCCAAGTGTCAACGTAATAACGATAATCTAAATGCATCGCAGCAGAGTTTAACGATGAAAAATGGCGTACATAACGTGTTAAGAGTGCAATTTGATTACGACTTGTCGGGCGTGTATCGTGAATGAATGGCCCACCGTAAACCGGATAAGGTTCTGTCGCCCACGGGGCATAAACGGCTTTATAAGGATCTGATAAATAACCCCCATTGAAGGTATACGTTAAATTGGCTTGTACCAGTGAATCTTTATCTAAAATTTGGGTTACCCCTAAAATACCTTGATGCGTGACTTTATCGCCACCTACACCAGGACGTTTATAGGTATTGGGCGTTGATGTCGGTTTTATGCCCATCATTTTCGGCGAACCGATTACCAAACTTTCTAAATCAGAAGAATTTAATAAATCTGGATTATTATTTAAATTTGATGAACCAGATGCCCCTGAAATACAATGCGGAGGACAATAATCAATAGCCCATACTTTATCTGACGAAAAACCGTAACCCGTTTCAAACGTGGTCATTTTTTGATTAAAATCGAGACGTGAATCTATATTAAAGAAATTTGACTCATAATCGTTTTCACTTGATCGCCCCCCACCTAAACTCAATACACCATTATCATGCTTATAACTTACCGTCCCATCAACAGAGTCGCGTTCGTCTTTAATCGATGCGCCCGATAAAATTTGATGAGGTTTACCAGCATATTGAGGTGAATTCGCGACGGGTGACGCCCCCGTGATAATATCCTTCACGCCATTCACTTTAAAACTCAAGCGATCCGTGAAAGGGAGTAATGCCGAGGCTTGATAAATATCAATTTTCATCCGCCCACCGCTCTCTTCGTAGCGACTAAACTGCGAATTAACATCAGCATATTCAGCATCAGCGGCTTGCACTTGTGGTGCGACACTTAAAAGCGCAAGTGCCGCTGCCGTAAAGGTATTTAATAATTTAGAGTGATTAGTTACATCCACAACCACCACCCCCCACACCATATCCACCTGACGCCGCTTCTTTTGAGCTGAACGTATGCAAAGATAAGGCGGATGTCAGCGGATCAACTTCAAGTGCCATCTGCGGTTTTGCTAAATTTCCACGCTCCCACGCATTGACAGTCTGACATCCTGATATCGTGCAAAATAGCGTTAATATCAAAACGCGTCCTATTATTTTTCCAGGTAAATTCATGATTATTCAGCCAATAATTTTTCAACTTTTTGACGAATGTCATTTTTATTTTCACTAAAGAAACCCAACTCGATATAACGCAATTTTCCCTTGCGATCAATAAGATAACTTGACGGCATGGTTTGAACACCAAAAGCCGCTGCACATTGTGCATCAGGATTGGTAACTGTAGAAAAAACAACAGGTACTTTTTCTAAGAATTTCAAACCATCGGCTTTATCGTCATCAACATCAATACCCACTATTTCAAGCCCTTTTGAGCTAAATTGCTCATGAAGTTCATTTAAAAAAGGCATCGACTTCGCGCAAGGTGCACACCAAGATGCCCAGAAATCAACATAGACAACGTTGCCTGTTTTTGAAAGAGAAATCGGCGTATTGTTCGATAAATCAACTAAATTACATTGTGGAACATTAGCCCCTAAATCAATCGCCATCGAAATAGGTGATATAACGCAAAATAAGAGTGCAAGCGTTTTTTTCATTTGAATCATCTGGAAGTAGGAATTGAAAAAGGAATCATTTGGGGTAATTTATCCATAAAATATAAACTAATAAAAATTTTATATTTTCAGGCAAGATTGATCATGCGGTAAATTTAATTGACTGACATCAGTGAAAACACATAGACGTATCATATAGTCACTTATTATAATCTGTGTTTTTTTCAATATGATGAAGGGTGTTAGCAATGGAATTAATTACTGATCTTGATAAAGCCGCAGCGTTAGCAATTACGATTGTGATAGCACTAAAATATGCGTTAAACCCTAAAAAATAAATCTACCGTTACAGACTTTACTAACGTTAAATTAGAAATTAGATTTAAATCCCGCATAAATGGCTGCGCCATAAAAACTAAAATCATTTATCTCAGCAGATTGATTATTTGTGATATTTTCACCGCGCAGATACACCTGTGTTTTAGGTGTTAAATCATATTTTAACAAAGCGTTAATTCGGGGCGCGACATTTGCACGCAAAGAATTTTTTGCATCAAACCAAAATCCATCATGCACATTGAGTTCCATTCGCCATGTCAACGGTGAAAAAATGTGAAGTTCATTCCATAATGTCCCTTGATGTTCTGGGCGACTGGCAATTTGCAGATGCGTGATTGGATTGACAGCATTGAGATAATTATAATTAAAGCCACTTTCCCATTTCGTATTCCAGCGATGCTTGGCTTGCAATTCACTGCCCCACACATCCGCTTCTTGCACATTCGTAGCTCGAATTGCACCCGTAGTTGAATCGAGTTGCAGCGTGATCATATCGTGGTATTTTTGATAATAGCCATTAAGACTGATATCTGTCGCAGGTGAAATAGTCCAGCGAACCCCAATTTCCCCTCCCGCACTGCTTTCACCCTGAAGGTTTTTATTACCAAAAACAGGGTGCATTAACTCACTCACGCCAGGTTGGCGAAACCCTGTCCCCCCATTTGCATAAAGATGCATGTCGGTAAAAATAATTCGCTCAACACCAACAGAAAACACATGATGATTGCCATAAGGCTCACCAAAATCAAATCGACCATCCGAAAAAAACGTCCAGTTATCTAGCTCCAGTTCGCCACGCACGTTTGGACTCACGATGGTTTGCTGCGCTGAGAAATTCAAATTTTGTTGATACTGTGTATTGATACCCCAAATGAGTTGGGCTTGATTACTCGATTTTTCATCTAACATCACACGGTGTGTATTCTTCCAATCGAGCATCATCAGCTGATTGCTTATCGTAAATGGCTTAATTCGAGTTGTGACCATATTTTGTCTATCCTGCGTAAAGCCTGCTTGCAGGGAAGTATTCCAATAGGTATTGAGATCATATTCACCTTGCACTTGCGTGACCCATGTTTCGTCAGAGAGTCTGCCAAGCTTATCGTCGACCCAATGCACTGTATTCCCAATCCGCCCAGGTCCATCCATGTCCTCATCAGTGCGAACAAAATATAGCGACGCATTTAAACTCCCTTTCGCAAATTTTTTCACCCAATTACCCGAGGCATGAGCCATTCCAAAATTATCGGGTTCGCTCCCATTTTTTGCCTGACTAAGCCCATTAAAGACATCGGCATGCCCAACCACCGCACTAAAATTTCCAAATTCAGTACGCATGCCTTTACTTACGTTTCCGCGCAATGTGTCATAACTTCCACCTTCAAAACGTAAAAACGATTCATCATTTTGAAATTGACGCGTTTTCAAGTGGATAGCCCCGCCTAGTGTGCGAGATCCATGTCGATCTCCACCTGCACCGCGTGTAATAGAAATTTGATCGATTGCATCAAGTGGATAGTGACTTAGTGAATAAATCCCAGCAAAATTCCCAAACAGCGGCATGCCGTCTAGCGTAATGAGGCCCTGCCCCGCACCACCCGCGCCGCGCAAACTAATGGACGACATCATCTGACCACTACCCTGATTGATCGTTATACCTGATTGATTTCGCAAGACATTACTGATATCTGACTTTTCCGTACTTTCCAACTCATCATGGGTTAACACTGTTTGGGAATTGGCTGTACTGTCGACTAGGTCACTTTGAATGATAAGTGGAGGCAATAAAGATATTTCTTCATTGTCTGCCATCGCATGCAGGGGTAAACAAAGAAACAATATGACAATATTTTTTACATTGATTAATTCTAAACTATCTTTATTCATATCCTATTTTTTAATGAAAGATTGTGTCAGATAACGTCATGTGTCATTTGTCGAAAAATGGGAACGATGTATTCGTCAATATTTTGCCAAATCAATCACTTGATGCTTCGTATTATACTACATAAAATACGAAGCAAAGAGGCAAGCTGAAATTATTACGATATGTTAGATTGCGTTGTTGACAAGTCTTGATAAGGATTTATTGATGCATGGCAATAAGCTCTGATAATGAATTCAAATTAAGCTTGCGCATCACTTCTGATTTGTACTGCTTTGTTGTAGGTAATGAAATATTTAACGTATTGAGTATTTCGGTATTGTTATACCCTTTTACAAGCAAATAAAAGACTTCATACTCACGGGGAGATAACTTTTGTAATTTCGCTTTTAATTCACGTTGTTTTAAGGCATTTTGCTGTGCGTTTTTCTCTATTTCAAATCCTTTTTCAACAGTTTTCATCAATTCATTTAAATTAAAGGGTTTTGTGATAAATTCCAATGCGCCTTGTTTCATCGCTGTGACTGATTGATTAACCGAAGACTCACCGCTAATAAAAATAATAGGCGAAGTACAGCCTTTTTTTGCTAACGCAACCTGCACGTCAATACCAGACATAAGCGGCATATTCATGTCACACAATATTATGCAAGGCGTTAAGTTGTGTGTTGTGTCCAAAAAGTCAACTGCATTACCATACGAATGCACCCTATAACCTAAATTGATCAGCATCAACTCAAGTCCTTGACGCACAGAATCATCGTCATCAATTAAGACAACATGCTGAGTATCTTGTGATATAGAATCATTTAGTGAATGCATTTTTAATTATTCCTTCGCAATTAATATTGCGTTATTTTGACAGAGTGTTTGCAAACTGAACATCATCCTTTAGCATGATAAATATTACGAAATATTATTTGCGCAATCATGCAACACAGGAAGTTCCATAATAAAAGCGACGCCGCCATGTGATTGATTTTCAAAATATAGAGCACCACCATGACGTTTAACGATATGTCGTGATAACCAAAGACCAATTCCCAAACCCTCGGATTTTGACGTTTCCATTAAATCAAAAATCGAATTACCCATAGTGTCAGGAACGCCTGTGCCATTATCAATAACCATTAAACGCAATGAATTGCTGGTTTGCTCAGTTTGAATACGAATTTTTTTGTCATTGTGATTAACGTTTTCGAGTGCATGAATAGCGTTAGTGCATAAGTTAATAATAACTTGCTGTAATTCACCCACACACAAATCAACCTCATCGGGCGCATTGAGTGAATAATGAATGGTAATTGAATTCATTTTTGCAATAGGCATCACAATGACGCCAATTTTCTCCACTAACTGATCAAGAGATACTTTTTCATATCGACCGCCTGACGAAGTAAATAATTGTTTTAACGATATAATTATGTCTGAAGCACGTTGATTATCTGCAATAATTCTATCTAAAATGGCATCTTTTATCTCTTGACTTTTTGGCTCATGCATTAAAAATTGCAACGATTGCGCATTTAGTTGAATGGCACACAAGGGCTGACTTAATTCATGTGCAATAGACGCGGACAACACGCTCGTTTCTGCCATTTTTTCTGCTTTGACAAGTGACGCGATGAGCAATTCACGCTCATCTAAGAGTTGTTGAACTTCATCTTTCTCATGCGTAACCGTTTTTAATTTCACTATGGTGTCATTTAATTGAGCCACTAAATTTCTTTCGCCAAGCAAAATTTTCTCGGAAACATACCCGCCAACCAGCACAAAAGTGGCTAAATTGATACCCGAAAGCATTAATCTCGCAATTAAACCATACGAACTCTCTTGATAAAAATAGTGAACCGCGGCATCAAAAATATCTTGTGCAGTAATGACGCGAATACAACAGATAATAAGTAAAATATATTTGAGATACAAAAGAGCGTTCAGATGCAACGTCACTTCTTTTTTTAATGCTCGACTGAGTTCTTCTATATGCCACAACGCAAGTAAAATAATCGCGACACTCACTAAATAAAAACGCCAAATGTACGGTGCTTTTAAAAAAAATAAAACGCCAAAGGTAACTGTAAATAAAAAAGCACTCAATTTGATACTTTTAATTAAAATAGGGGTAATAGATCCGTGAAGAACTCTAAAAAACAGACCCATCCAAAAAAAAGAAACTATTAAAAATACGTTTCCTAAAAACAAAAAAGCGTCAAACCCCATAGCGCCCAAGACACAAAAAATATTTGATAACACAAATGACGAAAGTGACCACGCCCAATTCGTTTTCAAATCATGATGAATAATTTGATTATTGAATTCAAAATAAGATTTTATTGCCAGCCCCATCGTAAAAGCGGCAAATATCAAATAGGCTACTTGGTTAATATTTTCCATGCTATTTATAAAGTTCAGTTTCAATCAATCAATCAATTATATTATTTATTTATTTATTTTATTACAATTTATCACATTTAAATTTAAATTCGCAAATATGACAATTAATTTAACGTATAATCGTAAAGTAGATAATTAATTCCATTATCATCAGACAATTTAAGCCATACGCGCTTGCTGTAAATACGCTTGCTTCTTAGCCATATCGTCGTTTGAGTCAGAAAAGGTGGAAGCGATTTCTTTAAATTTTTCGTGCAACACAACAAACGCTTCAATAATGTGAGGGTCAAAATGCGTCCCTTTTCCGTCAAGAATAATTTGCACTGCTTGCTCATGTGGCA
>Ga0208089_1000266_pt1 | contig 13875 bp, 16 predicted proteins | sample LakMenEpi29Jun12_FD_150744 | JGI IMG/M metagenome (GOLD analysis project Ga0208089, IMG submission 150744) | Freshwater microbial communities from Lake Mendota, WI - 29JUN2012 deep hole epilimnion (SPAdes) | ecosystem: Environmental > Aquatic > Freshwater > Lake > Epilimnion/Euphotic zone ... | reverse complement strand
TACTATGGTAAAGGTGGACACATCTTAACTATTGGTGCATCTAATCAGTATCAAGAAGATGGTGCTGGTGTGCTAGGAAACGGGAGTTTTCGTGGAACCGCTGTAGACGTTTTATATGAAAAACCCCTAGCTAACAATATGGGTGTCATCACTGTTAATGGTGAATATAAAAACTATGGTATTTCAAAAGGGTCTGTCAATTACGATCAAAGCAAAGGCTTTGGGATGTTTGAAGGCGACGCTTACGATGCAAGTGGTATGTATTTAATTCCTGGTAAAGTGGGAATTGGTCAATTCCAACCTTATGTTCGTTATGTCAACATTATGCCAATCAACAGCACCAATCGTAATATTTATGAAAGTGGTTTGAACTATATTATTGATGGTCACAATGCACGTGTTTCCTTGATGTACCAATATGGCGACTTGTTAAATAAAGGTAATTTAAACTTTGGATCAGATGTTGCCGGTTCTGCTTCACATGCTTTATCGCTCGGCTTCCAAATGCAAATCTAATTAAATATTTACGATAACGGAATTCAATTATGACAATGAAATTTTCAACAACATTGCGCAAACTTGCGTTAACCACTGTACTTTCAACTGCGATGTTTGGTTCAGCATTTGCTGAAGAAGACACGATTAAAGTAGGCGTTTTGCATTCACTTTCTGGCACAATGGCTATTAGTGAAACCACGCTTAAAGACACCATGTTGATGCTTATCGATGAGCAAAACAAAAAAGGGGGTTTACTTGGTAAAAAATTGGAAGCGGTCGTTGTAGATCCTGCTTCAAACTGGCCACTTTTCGCTGAAAAAGCGCGTGAATTGATTACAAAAGATAAAGTATCTGCAATCTTTGGTTGCTGGACATCAGTTTCACGTAAATCCGTTCTTCCTGTTATCGAAGAATTGAACAGTTTACTTTTCTACCCAGTGCAATACGAAGGTGAAGAATCCTCTAAAAATGTTTTCTACACGGGTGCTGCGCCAAATCAACAAGCGATTCCAGCGGTTGATTATTTGATGAATGATTTGAAAGTACAACGCTGGGTATTAGCGGGTACGGATTATGTTTATCCACGCACCACCAATAAAATTTTGGAAGCGTATTTGAAATCAAAAGGCGTTGCGTCTAAAGATATCATGATTAACTACACGCCATTTGGTCACTCTGATTGGCAAAGTATTGTTGCTGATATCAAAAAATTCGGCTCAACTGGCAAAAAAACAGCGGTAGTTTCAACAATCAATGGTGATGCGAACATTCCCTTCTACAAAGAACTTGGAAACCAAGGCATTTCAGCTGAAAAAATTCCAGTTATTGCGTTCTCTGTTGGTGAAGAAGAATTATCAGGCATGGATACCAAACCCTTGGTTGGTCATTTAGCGGCTTGGAACTACTTCATGAGTATTGATAGCACCAAAAATGCGGCGTTTATCAACCAATGGCATGAATACACCAAAAATCCAAAACGTACCACAAATGATCCAATGGAAGCACATTACATCGGCTTCAATATGTGGGTAAAAGCAGTTGAAAAAGCGGGTACAACCGATTCAGCAGCCGTTCAAAAAGCGATTATTGGCGTTGATTTTCCAAACTTGACTGGCGGTACGTCAAAAATGTTGCCTAATCATCACATCAGCAAACCCGTGTTGATTGGTGAAATTCAAGATGACGGTCAGTTGATGACTGTTTGGCAAACCAATAAATTGGTTGATGGTGATGCGTGGTCTGATTTCTTACCAGAAAGCAAACCCATTATTGCTGATTGGACGTCGCCCATTAATTGCGGTAACTTCAATACCAAAACTAAAAAGTGTTCAGGTCAAACTTACTAAGTTAAGCTAAATCAGTCACTCTTTAACCTGACGGGGTGCGATGACCTAAGCTTTGAGCTGGGTTGTCGCCCCCATCATTTCGCCTAATACGTATCCCTTGGAGAGAAAATGAAAGTGAATTCATTGAAAACCGATTTTCTTCTACACGCTTTTTTTCTGTTAGTTTTCTCATTTGGTGTTCATGCTGTAGATAATTCAACGGCGCAGCAACCTTTGCTTGATGCCCTGCATAATCTTCAACAAGGCGCCATCAAAGAACGTGAACAAGCCATTGAGCAGCTGTCAGAAATTAAAAGTGAACGCAGCTTGCCGATTTTACGCGCCTTACTTGACGGTAAATTATTCACGCTAAAATCAGATAATCAACTCGTTATCGGTGAAGATAATCATCATGGTTATGACATATCAGATGCGGTAAGTGGACTTGAACTTGATAGCATTGCGCGTAGCGATGCGACTAAAATCAATTTAACCAATAATTTGCGTGTATCGCTTAGAAAAACCATTGGTCAATTAGAATTAAATGCGCAAGATCCGGCCATTCGCTTGGCGGCAGTCAAAGCCATGGGCGGTGAAGATGATGAAAATGCGTTAACGCTACTTCATAAACGCGCCACTATAGAAAAAGATGACAATGTAAAGCAGGCAATTGACATTGTTTTTCTCTTAAAAGATATGAATAGCAGCGATAAAGCGTTGCGTATTCAAGCCATTGATAAACTTAAAGAACAAAACAGTATCGACGTTGTCAATCGTTTAAATGTGATGGTCGAAAAAGATGAAAATGGGAATTATCTTGAAACCGACACAGAAGTTCGCAATTTAGCCAAAGTTGCCTTAGTAAAAATTAACAGTCGTTTGCAATTTTACAGCACGATTGAAACGGTCTTTTTTGGACTGAGTTTAGGTGCGGTGCTTGTGCTTGCGGCAATTGGTCTTGCGATTACGTTTGGCGTGATGGGCGTGATTAATATGGCGCATGGTGAGTTGATGATGCTCGGTGCTTATACCACTTATGTGATGCAACAGTTAATGCCTAATCATTTAGGTGTATCGCTGTTTCTGTCCATTCCTGCTGCATTTGTGATTTCCGGTTTAGCGGGGATTATTATCGAGCGCGGTATTATTCGATTTCTATACGGTCGCCCACTTGAAACGCTACTTGCCACGTTTGGGGTGAGTTTGGTACTTCAGCAAAGTGTACGCTCTATTTTCTCTCCGCTAAATCGCAGTGTTGCCACACCTGAGTGGATGAGCGGTTCGTGGCAAATCAATGATTTTCTGTCGCTGACATGGAACCGTTTTTATATTTTGGTATTTTGCTTGATGGTGTTTGTGATGCTTTTGCAAATTCTCAAACATACCCGTCTTGGACTTGAAGTTCGTGCTGTAGCGCAAAATCGCAATATGGCAAAAGCGATGGGCATTCCTACAGATAGAGTTGATGCAATGACATTTGGTCTTGGTTCAGGTATTGCAGGTGTGGCGGGCGTGGCGCTAAGTCAAATTACCAATGTAGGGCCTAATTTGGGGCAGGCCTATATTGTCGATTCGTTTATGGTCGTGGTGTTTGGCGGTGTGGGTAATTTACTGGGTACCTTGGTGGCGGGTTTTTCACTGGGTATAGCCAATAAATTCTTGGAGCCTTTTGCCGGTGCGGTGTTGGCTAAAATTTTAGTGCTTGTTTTTATCATTTTGTTTATCCAAAAGCGTCCACGTGGTTTATTCCCTCAAAAGGGCAGAGCAGCGGATTCTTAAGATTTTGGATATTGACACAATAATAAATATTTAGTGGATGTGATACATGGAATTAATGAAGTTAGGTCAAGATAAAACGTGCATAACCGTCCTTGGCATATTAGCCGCAGTGACGTTTGTTATCCCTTTGTGTAATTGGATTTTTCCTGCTGATTCAGCGTTGCATTTTTCAGCATATACCGTATCGGTGCTTGGTAAATATTTAACCTTTGCACTGCTTGGTTTATCGCTGGATTTGGTCTGGGGATATTGCGGCATTTTAGCGCTGGGTCACGGTGCTTTTTTTGCCCTCGGCGGTTACGCGATGGGAATGTATTTGATGCGTCAAATCGGTACACGTGGCGTTTATGGAAATGAGAATTTACCCGATTTTATGGTGTTTTTGAATTGGAAAGAGCTGCCTTGGTATTGGTTTGGTTTTGACCATTTTGGTTTTGCGATGCTGATGGTCGTTTTAGTGCCGGGTGCATTAGCATTTGTCTTTGGTTACTTAGCTTTTCGCTCGCGCGTGACAGGTGTTTATTTGTCGATTATTACGCAGGCGTTAACGTATGCGCTGATGCTCGCATTCTTTCGTAATGAAATGGGGTTTGGTGGGAATAATGGCTTAACGGATTTTAAAGACATTTTAGGCTTTAATATCCAATCCGAAGCAGTGCGCTCAATGCTTTTGATGTTGTCTGGAATCGCATTGATTAGCGCATTTTTAGTTTGCCGATGGCTCGTCAATACCAAATTAGGACGTGTGGTGACAGCGATTCGAGATCAAGAATCCCGCGTGCGTTTTTTAGGCTATCGCGTTGAAATGTTTAAATTGTGGATATTTGTATTCGCGGCAATGATTGCAGGTGTTGCAGGGGCACTTTATGTACCGCAAGTTGGCATTATCAATCCAAGTGAATTCTCACCGCTTAATTCATTAGAAATTGTGGTTTGGGTGGCTATTGGCGGGCGAAATACGCTGTATGGTGCCATTATTGGCGCGGTGCTGGTCAATTACAGTAAAACGGTGTTGACAGGCTTGATGCCTGAACTTTGGCTATTTACGTTAGGCGCGGCGTTTGTAGTGGTTACTGTCTTTTTGCCCGATGGACTCGTTGGGTTACTGCGTCGCAGATTACAGGAGCAACACGCATGAGCCCAAAGCAGATACACCATGAAATTCCCATGACAGATCATCTGTTTCATGAAGGTGTTGTTGACACGCGTCACGGACCTATTTTATATCTTGATGATGTTAGCGTCAGTTTCGATGGTTTTAAAGCGTTGAATAATTTATCGCTTGTGATTGACGCAGGCGAGCTACGTTGCATGATTGGTCCAAATGGCGCGGGTAAAACCACGTTAATGGACGTGATTACAGGAAAAACGCGCCCCGATTCAGGAACCGTATTTTTTGGTCAAACGATCGATTTGCTCGAAATGGATGAGCCTGATATTGCACAAGCAGGGATTTGTCGCAAATTTCAAAAACCAAGCGTGTTTGATGCGCTGAGTGTGTTTGAGAATTTAGAACTTGCGCTTAAAGCCAATAAAGGCGCGTGGGCGACGTTGTTTCATCGTCTAAATAGTGAACAGCGCGACAAAATTCATCATATTATCGAAACGATTGGCTTAAAAGCAAACTATCAACAGCGTGCAGGAATTTTATCTCATGGTCAGAAACAGTGGCTTGAAATTGGGATGCTACTCATGCAAGAACCGAAAGTCATGCTCGTTGATGAACCCATTGCCGGTATGACGCATCAAGAAGTGGAGCGTACAGCTGAACTTCTGGTGTCGCTGCAAGGTGAGCGCTCGATTATTGTGGTTGAGCATGATATGGAATTTGTTCGCTCTATTGCCACCAAGGTGACCGTACTTCATGAAGGCGCTGTGTTAACTGAGGGAACGATGAGCGAGGTTCAAAATGATCCGCGCGTGATTCAAGTGTATTTAGGAGGGTAAAGGACGATGCTTAAAATAAATGGATTGCAACAATATTACGGTGAAAGTCATACGCTGTGGGATTTACAGCTTGATGTCCCCGAGGGGTCTTGTGTGTGTTTAATGGGGCGCAATGGCGTTGGGAAAACCACATTATTGAAATCGATTATGGGACTGGTGCCCGTTCGCGGCGGAAGCATTGAAATGGACGGTAAATCGTTAACCAATGCAAAAGCCCAATCACGTGCAGAACTGGGTATTGGCTATGTTCCACAAGGGCGTGAAATTTTCTCATTGCTTACCGTTGAAGAAAATCTGAAAACGGGTTTGCGTGCGGCGAGTAAAATGGGCATAAAAAAAGTCCCCGATCATATTTTTGATGTGTTTCCCGTGTTAAAGCAAATGTTAAAACGACGTGGTGGTGATTTATCTGGCGGTCAACAGCAGCAACTTGCGATTGCTCGCGCGTTAGTGTTAAATCCACGTTTACTCATTTTAGATGAACCTACCGAAGGTATTCAGCCCAATATTGTCAGTGAAATTGGTGAAGTCATTATTCGCTTAAATCGTCAGCGCGGAAAACCGCTCACTATGCCAAAAACAAATCCTTATGATTTGGGTGAAGTACATGAAGCGATTACCAAAATAAACCATGAACTCGGCGTGACGGTGTTACTTGTTGAGCAAAAATTACCCTTTGCGCGTAAAGTAGCTGATCGTTTCTGTATTATGGATAGAGGACGTCACGTTGCGATTGGTGCGATGGATGAATTGTCTGATGACATGGTGAAACGTTATCTGACGGTTTAACATGGGAAAAAGTGAATGGAAAAAGGCTGGAAAGCGCAATTAGAACTCGAGTTTGCAAAACAAGGCGAAAAAACGCTTTTAGTCAAACGCAAGCAATTTGGCCCTTTAACGGTGCAGCGCCCCTTTTATCCTGAAGGCGGTGTGTGTCATGTGTATGTGCTGCATCCTCCCGGAGGAATTGTCGGCGGCGATCAGTTGCATTTTTCCATTCATGCGCAGGAAAATGCTCATGCGCTGATCACAACGCCAGCTGCAGGAAAATTTTATCGCAGCTCAGGCGAGCAGGCCACGCAGCAGGTGAATATCAATGTTGACAACCATGCGATGCTCGAGTGGCTGCCACAAGAAACAATTATTTATGACGGCGCAAATGTCAGCTCAACGGTGAATATAGCATTGGCACCGCAGGCGCGTTTTATTGGTTGGGAAATTTTATCGCTTGGGCGCCCCGCATCGGGTGAAGGATTTGATTGCGGCGTGGCGCAGATGAATTGGCGAATTTATTGCCAGCATCGTCCCTTGTTTTTAGAGCGTTTGCAACTTGATGCACATGCTTTTTCTGCGCGTTGGGGATTGAGTGGGCTATCGGCTTGCGGCACACTATTTGCCACGCCCGTGTCTGCGAAAAGTTTAGAAGCCGTGCGCGATTTAATCGGTGATACGGCAGGGCGCGGGGTGACGCAAATTGATGATATGCTGATTTGTCGCGCAATCGATAGTCGAAGTGATAAATTACGCAATTTTTTTGAACAGGTCTGGAAAATTGTGCGCGAGGATACGCTTGAGCGCACGATGTGTACGCCGCGTATTTGGGCAACTTAACGGAAAAATAGGATTATGCAATTAACGCCAAGAGAAAAAGATAAATTATTACTTTTCACGGCCGCCCTGCTAGCGGAGCGCCGCAAAGCACGCGGTTTAAAACTCAATTACCCCGAAGCGGTGGCATTTATTAGCGCCGCCATTATGGAAGGTGCGCGTGATGGTCAAACGGTGGCTGAGTTGATGGAATACGGTCGAACATTACTTTATCGTGAAGACGTGATGGAAGGCGTCTGCGAAATGCTTCCAGACGTGCAAATTGAAGCCACGTTCCCAGACGGCACCAAGCTTGTCACGGTTCACAATCCAATTGAATGAGGTGTTAGTATGATTCCGGGAGAAATTATTCCTTGTGAAGGTGAAATCGAGTTAAATGTCGGCAGTCAGGTAATTTCAGTGCTGGTTGCCAATACGGGAGATCGTCCCATTCAAGTCGGTTCACATTACCATTTTTTTGAAACCAATCTCGCATTGCAGTTTGATCGCGCAGCAACACGCGGTTTTCGTCCCGATATTCCTGCGGGAACGGCTATTCGTTTTGAACCGGGCCAACAGCGTGAAATTCAATTAGTGGCTTTTGGTGGATTGCGTCGCGTTTATGGTTTTCGCGGTGAAGTGATGGGTGAGTTGGAGAGTAAGCAATGAGCAGAATGAGTCGGCAAGCCTATGCGGATATGTTCGGTCCCACAACGGGTGATAAAGTCCGTTTAGGTGATAGTGGTTTATTTCTTGAAGTGGAAGCGGATCGCACAGTGTATGGCGATGAAGTGAAATTTGGCGGTGGTAAAGTCATTCGTGATGGCATGGGGCAAAGCCAACTTGATTCAACGGTTGCCATGGATTTAGTGATTACGAATGCCTTAATTGTCGATCATTGGGGCATTATTAAAGCAGACGTTGGTATTAAACAAGGTCGCATTGCCGCGATTGGTAAAGCGGGGAATCCTGACGTTCAACAAGGCGTGGATATTATCATCGGTCCGGGAACGGAAATTATTGCCGGTGAAGGGCAAATTCTAACGGCAGGTGGTATTGATGCGCATATTCATTTTATTTGCCCACAGCAAATTGAAGAAGCGCTAACGTCAGGCGTGACAACCATGATTGGCGGTGGAACAGGTCCCGCAACAGGAACGAATGCGACGACCTGCACCCCCGGACGTTGGAATATTGAGCAAATGTTGCAATCGCTTGATGGTTTCCCCATGAATTTCGGTTTGCTTGGCAAAGGTAACGCCAGTTTGCCCGAAGCCTTAGAAGAGCAAGTTCGCGCGGGGGCGATGGGTTTAAAACTTCATGAAGATTGGGGAACCACACCTGCCGCGATTGATTGTTGCCTAAGTGTTGCCGAAGAATTTGATGTGCAAGTGGCGATTCATACCGATACGTTAAATGAATCGGGATTTGTTGAAGATACATTTGCCGCGTTTAAAGGGCGAACTATTCACACGTATCATACAGAAGGCGCGGGCGGTGGTCATGCACCCGATATTATCAAAGCCTGCGGTGAGGCCAATGTGTTGCCATCATCAACCAATCCCACGCGCCCTTATACGATCAATACGGTCGATGAGCATTTAGATATGCTGATGGTCTGTCATCATCTTGATCCGAGTATCGCCGAAGATGTGGCATTTGCAGAGTCGCGGATTCGTCGTGAAACCATTGCCGCTGAAGATATTTTTCATGATTTAGGCGCATTTTCGATGATATCGTCCGATTCGCAAGCGATGGGGCGCGTTGGGGAAGTGATTATTCGTACATGGCAAACCGCGCACAAAATGAAAGCACAGCGCGGCAGTTTAAAAGAAGATTCAGCCAGTAATGATAATTTCCGTATTAAACGCTATATTGCCAAATACACGATTAACCCTGCGATTAGCCACGGTATTTCACATGAAGTTGGCTCGATTGAAGTGGGGAAACTCGCGGATTTAGTGCTTTGGCATCCGGCTTTTTTTGCTGTAAAACCAAGTATGGTGCTCAAAGGCGGTTTCATTGCTACCGCGCCAATGGGGGATCCCAACGCATCCATTCCAACGCCACAGCCTGTGCATTATCGCCCCATGTTTGGCTCATTTGGCACGACGGCATCGACGAGTTCAATGTTTTTCTTGCCTAAAATTGCCGTTGAAGAAGGTGTTCCTGAACGCTTGGCATTGAAAAAACGCATTGGTGTTGTTTCAAATACGCGCACGATTGGTAAAAAAGATTTAATCCACAATCATTATCAACCCAAAGTCGAAGTCGATTCACAAACTTACGCGGTCCGCGCTGACGGGTTATTGCTTGTTTGTGAACCTGCTGATGTGTTGCCATTTGCGCAACGTTATTTTTTATTTTAATCGTAATTTACATGATGCTAAAACTGACAGAAGTGACCACGCAACAAGACAGTATTTCCGATGATGAGGTGACGCTCACTTATGAAGCAAGGCAAAAATCACGTTTACTAAGTCAAACGGATAGTGGTCGAGAAATTGGTTTATTTCTCCCGCGAGGGCAAGTGCTACGCCACGGGTTTGTATTGACGGGCGCCGATAATTACCGAGTGCGCGTGAAATCCGCGTCAGAGAATTTATCGGTTGTGCGCTCTCAAGAGGCGTGGCAATTCGCCCGTGCGTGTTATCACTTAGGCAATCGCCATGTACCGTTGCAAATTTTAGACGGTGAGCTGCGTTTTTTAACCGATTATGTGCTTGATCAAATGCTTGAAGGTTTAGGCTTTAGCGTCACGCATGAAATCTTACCTTTTGAGCCAGAGCAGGGCGCTTATCACGGTCATGGTCACTGATTTCGCGCTATTGCGTCTGCTGCAACTCATAAGTCCTAGTTTACCGATTGGGATGTATTGCTATTCGCAAGGGCTTGAGATGGCCGTGGAAGACGGCTTGTTAACCAATGAGAAGCAAACGGGTGAATGGATTGATGGCGTCATGGCGCGTTGTATTGCTCGCGTGGATTTGCCGTTGTTTATTCGCTTTTATCGCGCTTGGGAAAAGAACGACAGCGAGAGTATTGCGCATTGGAGTCATATTTTAATGGCTTGTCGAGAAACGGCAGAACTTCGCGCAGAAGATATGCAAACCGGTCAAGCGCTTGCTCGATTATTGCATTCACTTGAGATTGAAAAAAGTGGTGTTTGGATGCGCAGTGTAGACACGACACTGGCTAATATGTTCGCGTTTGCCTCAGTAAATTGGGGTATTCCTGTGCGTGAAGCAGCGGTGGGTTATTTGTGGAGTTGGCTTGAAAATCAAGTGTTGTGCGCGGTTAAATTAGTGCCTTTGGGGCAAGTTTCAGGTCAAAAGTTATTAACGCAATTAGCCGATAACATTCCCAAATTAGTGGATAGCGCGTTTGACATCAACGACGATAACATTGGTGGCAGTGCGTTTGGTTTAGCCTTGATGAGCAGTCGCCATGAAATGCAATATTCACGATTATTTCGTTCTTAAATAAATTTAAACCATTGTAAAGAGAGAATTTATGAGCACAAAAAAACACGTTTTACGTCTTGGGATTGGTGGTCCTGTTGGATCTGGGAAAACCGCGTTAATTGATGCGTTATGCAAAAAGATGCGTGATAATTTCGAAATTGCTGTGGTCACGAATGATATTTACACCAAAGAAGATCAACAGTTTTTGATTCGAAGTGAAGCCTTGCCTCAAGAGCGCATACTCGGTGTTGAAACGGGTGGGTGTCCTCATACGGCTATTCGTGAAGATGCGTCGATGAATCTTGCGGCGGTGGATGAGTTACTCAATCGCTTTGATAATTTAGATTTTATTATTGTTGAAAGTGGCGGCGATAATTTAAGTGCGACGTTTAGCCCTGAGCTGGCAGATTTAACTATTTACGTTATTGATGTGTCCGCAGGCGATAAAATTCCGCGCAAAGGGGGGCCGGGGATTACGCGTTCAGATTTGCTTGTTATCAATAAAATTGATTTAGCACCGCACGTTGGTGCGTCACTTGAAGTGATGGATCGTGATGCACGAAAAATGCGCGGGGAACGTCCGTTTGTGTTCTCTAATTTAAAAATAAAGCACGGTCTAGATGAAATTGAAGCGTTTATTATTCGCGCTGGTATGTTGAAATCGTGAAAAATATTCCCCTTGCAGACATTTCTGTAAGGGGATTTTTTTGAGTGTTAAATAATTTCGCAAACGGCATCTTGAATAATTTGTTCAGAAACTCCTCGCCGTTTTAATGCGTCAATAAGCTGAGCTTCTTTACTTAATAAAAATTGCGCTTCATCTTGGCGCAGTCCTTCACTCACATAAGCTTTGAGTAAGGCTTGATAGCCAGATAATCCTTTACGTGGAGCGATATTTTTCATCGATTCCACTACATCTACAGGAATACGCAGGGTAATAGAAGTCATAGGGCGGTTTTTGTTGAGTCGTTCTTTAATTGTTTTAGAAATCATATTCATTACGCTCAGTTGAAGTTGCTTTTCGTGCAGAGATAATACGGATTATTTCATTTTCAATTTCGATATGTACAACAAAAAGCAATCTTCCTTGTTTGTCATAACCTAATACAGCATCTCTTGATTCATCATTTCGTTGTGCATCGACTAATTTGAAAAATGGGTCGAAAAATGCGTGAGTAGCTTGTTCAAAGGTAATTCCATCATGTTTATTTTTATTGATTATCGCTTTTTTGCTATTCCAAACAAAAGTAACGCCATTACGTTCAAAGTGAATATCCATTTTTTATTCTAGCAGTTGTATGTACATTGTCAATTTACATGAGATTTTATAGAAATTAAGCCAAGCTATTTTGAATAAAACTAAATGCCCAAAAAGACATACCGCTACCAGTTAAACCAAGCAACCACATTCCTCTAAAAAAAATCGTTTGAAAACTCGGTTTGCGTAGCACCAAACTGACCGCGCCTAGCACTAAACACACTTGATAAAGCAAAATAGCAATATCAAAACGATCACCGGCTGTGGATAAAATGGCAAGTTGGGCTTCAATTTCATTCGCACCGATGACACGACCATATTCACCACCGACATCTTGAACCCAATTTTCTTGACCAACGGTTTTTGAACCGCGAAGAATTTCATCTTTTTCTTTTTTGTATTGCACGGATTTTTTGGCTAAATCTGCTAGATGATTATCTACTGCAATAATGGCGTCTTTTTGAATGGCATTTGCCTCTTTTAAGCTCATTAACAGGGATATTTCGCCTTGAACTAGGGTTTCTTTGATACTTTTTGACTGATACCATGAATACGCCATGGCTTTATCATTCGTGCCGATAATTTCATCGGCATCGTATTTGCCGGCAAGTAAATCCGTAATAGCCATGAGCGCGGCAAAAATAGCAATGACCACGCCGCAACGCATTTCAAAACTAGAACTATTAGGAATGTTGATATGAGTTTCTTCTGACATAATTTAATGTTTCATTTAAAAAATGGATGAGAGATACGAGTGAATTTGCATTAGGTTACACATCGCGACACAATAGCGCATTAATTATAGCCAATAATTTATGTCATCTCATGAAATATAAAAGTTTGTGCGTTGTTCTCTCAATGATGCTTTCAGGGTGTGGTTTTCAATCTACGGCAAAGGATTGGTACACGGTAAGCACAGAAAAAACTTTGGGAATTAGCGGGATAGTCGCTATTGATCGAGAAAATTTCTTGGTGGTTCATGACAACAAAAAAATCAATGAGCCAAGATTAAGTCAATTAAACTGGCAAGAAGATTTGCCGCCGCGTTTACAAAAAATGACTTGGTGCGATGCTCCAAAATTACCTATTGATTTAGAAGCGATTACCGCGATTCCAGAACATCATTCAGAGTTTTTGGTATTAGAAAGTCAAGGGCAGGTAACGCGTATTCGAGTAGAAAATAATCACTGTGACGTGGTTGCCGAGTTTCATCTGCCCAATGCGACAACCAAAAGTAATTTTGAAAGTTTAGCGCTATTTCGCAACATTCTCGTGTGGGCAGAGCGTGGCGATGATGAGAAACCGGCAAAAATGTCGTGGGGCGAATACAATGTGCAAAACAACCGCATTAAGCTGTCAAAAGAAAATACGATGGATTTTTTTGCGCCATACCCAAATGAACATCGTCGTTCAATTAGCGATATAGCCATAGATCAAAGTGGCGTACTGTGGGTAAGTGCGGCTTCAGATCCGGGTGACAATGGCGTATTTCAATCGGCTTTGTATGCATTAGGGCAGTTTGTGGATGACAAAGCGGGTATTCATTGGAATGCGTATCATGATATATCCATTCAATCGCAATATGAAAACGTGAAAGTCGAAGGACTTACGTTTGTTGGCGATAAACTCATCATGGGGTCAGATGATGAAAATTTGGGGAGTAAAATCGCTGTCGAATCTAAGTGATATTCGTTGTTCTTGCAAGCTCATCGAGTTGTTTTTGTTGAGTCCTATTTTATAATTGTTATTGGTGAGCTAATGCTGCTAAGCAGTATTAATAAAAAACGCTGCGACCATTATCATACATAGTATACAGCGTTTTTTGATTGAAAAATAAGGTGTTTTTAGACAGATGGATAATTAAAATCTGTCCCGTCTGCGTTAAGAGCAGGACTACCTGTTAAAGTGACAATTACTGTTGGCAAATAAGATTCACCGGAAGTATCTGCATTAAAGTAAATTTGACCTTTAACATAAAATAACTGTGCTTCCTCAGATTTTGCTGCACTCAATGTCT
>Ga0208089_1000264_pt1 | contig 13948 bp, 17 predicted proteins | sample LakMenEpi29Jun12_FD_150744 | JGI IMG/M metagenome (GOLD analysis project Ga0208089, IMG submission 150744) | Freshwater microbial communities from Lake Mendota, WI - 29JUN2012 deep hole epilimnion (SPAdes) | ecosystem: Environmental > Aquatic > Freshwater > Lake > Epilimnion/Euphotic zone ... | reverse complement strand
TATTTTCGAGAAGAAAACGAAACTTGAGCAGATTATTCAATGCGTCAATTTGCACATTTAGAAACAATTCTAAAACAACATGCTGAAAATGTTTGCGCCGTCATTATTGAACCCTTTGTACAATGCGCGGGCAGTATGCGCATGTATGATCCCATTTATTTAACGTTGCTACGCGAAGCCTGCGATAAATATTGCGAACAAGGCGCGATTCACCTGATTTTTTATATCTAATCAAAAGGACTTACTTGCGGTTAGTTGTCACTTTCTGCAGTGCTTACCACCCATAAAATCTACGATGCATTTTATGATAATTACACTAGCCAAAAAGCGTTCCTACATTCACATAGCTATACAGGCAATGCGTTAGTCTGCCGAACTGCTTTAGCAACACTTACTATTTTTGAAACACAAAATGTTTTAGAAAACAACACACGTTTGGCGGCAAAAATGGCCGAGTTATCAAAACGATTTATGTATACCAATACGCATGAAAAAAAAGGCGTGTTAATGCGCCCACTAGGCAATGTCATTTATTTGAGCCACCTTACGTCATTACACACGAAGAATTAAACTTCATGTTTGATATTGCATGGCAAGCAATTACTTCTGCAACCGAGACATTCAATTTCATTTCGAAATATGAAGGAAATTTAATGTATTCAATGGCCAATTTCTCACTTGACACCCTAAATTTTTTCAACTAGTTAACGGTTTTTTATCTTATTTGACTATTTTTAGGTTAAAATAGTGAACTTTCAACCAGTCTTTTCATCTCCCTTTAGAGTAAGTAAACACATGACAGATTTATCCCTTTATAGAAACATCGGTATTTTCGCTCACGTTGACGCGGGTAAAACCACCACGACCGAACGTATTTTGAAATTAACCGGTAAAATTCACAAAATCGGCGAAGTTCACGATGGCGCGGCAACTACCGATTTTATGGAACAAGAGCAAGAACGCGGTATTACTATCCAATCTGCGGCAACTACCTGTTTTTGGAAAGATCACCGTTTTAACATCATCGACACTCCAGGTCACGTTGACTTCACAATCGAAGTTTACCGTTCTTTAAAAGTGTTAGACGGTGGTGTTGGTGTATTCTGTGGTTCAGGCGGTGTTGAGCCTCAATCAGAAACTAATTGGCGTTACGCGAACGATTCAAAAGTTTCTCGTGTGATTTACGTCAACAAATTAGATCGTATCGGTGCTGATTTTTATCGCGTTGTTAAACAAGTTGAAGACGTGTTAGCGGCAAAACCTGTTGTTATGACATTACCAATTGGTACAGAAGACCAATTTGTAGGTGTTGTTGACTTACTCACAATGAAAGCGTGGGTTTGGGATGAATCTGGTGATCCGTTGAAATACACCATCGAAGAAATTCCAGCTGACATGCAAGCAAAAGCTGAAGAATGGCGTCAAAAATTGGTTGAAGATGTTGTTGATCAAGACGATGACGTGTATGAAAAATACTTAGATGACGAAATTTCACCTGATATTGATACATTGAAACGTTGTCTGCGAAAAGGTACCGTGAACATGGATTTCTTCCCGACTTTCTGTGGTTCATCATTCAAAAACAAAGGCGTTCAGTTAGTGTTAGACGGTGTAATTGACTACCTACCTTGCCCAACTGACGTTAATCCACAACCAGAAGTGGATTTAGATGGTAATGCGACAGGAACTTTTGCTATTGTCGACGCAGATAAACCTTTGAGAGCACTTGCATTCAAGATTATGGATGATCGTTTTGGCGCCTTGACTTTCTTGCGTATTTACTCAGGAAAATTAGAAAAGGGTACCGCCGTTTTAAATACGTTTACTGGTAAAACAGAACGTATTGGCCGTATTGTTGAAATGCATGCTGATTCACGTATTGAATTAGAATCTGCACAAGCTGGTGATATCGTTGCAGTTTTAGGTATGAAAAACGTGCAAACTGGTCACACTTTGTGCGATCCAAAATTCCCAGCAACATTAGAGCCTATGGTGTTCCCAGAACCCGTTATCTCGCTAGCTATTTCGCCAAAAGATAAAAGCGCTTCTGAAAAAATGGGCGTTGCACTTGGTAAAATGATTCAAGAAGATCCTTCGTTCCACGTTGAAACCGACGAAGACAGCGGCGAAACAATTTTGAAAGGCATGGGCGAATTACACTTAGATATTAAAGTGGACATTTTACGTCGTACTCATGGTGTTGACGTTATTGTAGGTAAACCACAAGTTGCCTACCGCGAAACCATTACACGCGAAGTGGAAGACGAATACACCCACAAAAAACAATCAGGTGGTTCAGGTCAATACGGCAAAATCAACTACATCATCACCCCAGGTGAGCCTGGTTCAGGTTTCGTATTTGAGTCAACTGTTACGGGTGGTAACGTGCCACGCGAATACTTCCCTGCAGTTGAAAAAGGCTTTAAATCCATGCTTGATAAAGGTGTACTTGCCGGATTCCCTTGCCTTGATTTCAAAGTAAACTTAACTGACGGCGGTTTCCACGCAGTTGACTCATCAGCTATTGCATTTGAGATTGCTGCGAAAGCCGCTTTCCGTCAATCAATTCCTAAAGCATCACCACAATTAATTGAACCGATTATGGCAGTTGATACGTTCACACCATCTGATCATGTTGGTGACGTTATTGGTGACTTAAATCGTCGTCGTGGGATGATTAAATCTCAAGACGCGGGTGCAACAGGTGTACGAATTAAATCTGAAGTGCCTTTGAGCGAAATGTTTGGATACATTGGTGATTTACGTACTATGACGTCAGGTCGTGGCCAGTTCTCAATGGAATTCTCACATTACTTGCCTTGCCCTAAAAACGTTTCTGAAGAAGTCATTAAAGAAGTTGCAGAACGTAACAAAGCAAAATCAAAGTAACGTTTAATCCACAAAGCAAAAACGCCCGTTTAGATGACTAAACGGGCGTTTTTTTATGCGTAATTATTCAAATAAAGCCCATTGTCACACGTGGTTGACCCGATAAATCAAAATAGGTTTTTATCTCTTTGTATTTCAACGCTTTTAAAATTTCTTGTGTTTCTCGCGCTTGATTATACCCATGCTCAAACCATAACTGCCCACCTGGACGTAAATGTTTTTCTGCATCATTCGCAATTCGTTTAATATCGCCAAGCCCTCTGTCTTCGGCAACCAAAGCAGACATTGGCTCAAAACGCACATCGCCTTGTGATAAATGGACATCATCTTGTGCAATATACGGAGGATTACTCAAAATGAAATCAAATGTCGCATCGGTAGACAACGCAGATAACCAATCACTCAATACAAATTCAATATGTGGGCAATTATGTCGAACCGCATTTTCTTTCGCTATCTCAAGCGCATCGACACTTTTATCCACCGCTGTCATTTCAACTAGTGGACGCTCAGCAGCCAATGTAACGGCAATGGCTCCTGAACCGGTCCCCAAATCTAACACAGCATATTTTTGGCCACTAGAAAGGCTATCTAGGCACAGCTCAATTAATAACTCCGTTTCGGGCCTTGGAATCAACACTGCTGGCGATACTTTAAAGTCCCGTGACCAAAACTCACGCTGCTCCGTCAAATAAGCGATAGGAGCGCCTACACGTCTTTTTTCGACCAATTGCGTAAATAGCTCAAGTGATACTAATTCAAGCTCTTTATCATCCCAGGCGCGTAAATAGCTACGATTTTTACCAAGCACAAATGCTAATAACACTTCTGCATCAAGACGAGGCGAAGGCGAATGATACGCTAATATATCGCAAGCGTGATCTAACTGTTTTTTAATTGTGTTCATCAAAAACACAGTGAATTTCACTCACAATTGTTGCAATAAACGTTCAACTTCAGTCACCGTTCTTTTACGAAATATCAAAAATTTCCAGCGTCTACCACCACATTGCTTCCAGAGCATCGCACTGCGAATACCCGCAAGTAAACAAGTTCGAATTTTATCCGCCACTTCAGGTCGCGATAAATGGTCTGGCACACCGTTAATCATAATACGCGGCTGAAATTTACTTACCGTCTGTAAATACAAGTTACCCAAATTTGCCAACACATTTTCATGCGTTAAACTAAAATGCTCAGTCTGTGATTTAGCACGATCAAGCCCAACTGAAATGGTTTTTAGCATTGACGGAGTCTCCCTCAATTGCTGTTCTAAAAAAACGAGCGATGCCGCGTAACGAGCTTGATCTGGATAAGCGATTTCATAACCTGTTAATTGACTTTTTAAATGGTTAAGCCCTATTTTAAGATTCGCCAAATCATTGCCATAAATATCGAGGACATTATCCGATTCGGTTTTGAGCAAGCAAATCACCGCCGTTTCAAGCCCTTTTGAATCAACTTTACCTGTTGTCGCCAATTCATGCACTAATGCAACTGATTGTGCAATACCTGCTAACGCAATAACCTGATTGGTTAATGTATCGAGTTCCATATTTATTGTCCTAAATTTTAATACCGCGATGATTTATAGCGTTGACGTGTCTGTTTTTTTCCTGAAAAAATAACCAATAATGACCATGAGATTAAAAAACTGACACCGCCAATAGGGGTAATTTTACCTAACTCAGGTACATCAAGTACAGCAAGCAAATACAAACTTCCTGAAAACAAAACAATACCTAAAAACATCAACGAACCCGCCCACTTAAGTAACAGAGATTGTGGATCATATTGCTGCATAAGTGCAATAGCAATCAATCCAAAAGCATGCCACATTTGATATGTTACCCCCGTTTGATAAACAGCAAGGAGCTCGGGCGTAATCATTGTTTTAAGGAGATGAGCACCAAAAGCGCCAAAGACAACACCCAAAAATGCAAAAGTTGTACCGAGAAATAAAAAAACTGAAGGCATAATTATTTTTCCAAAAGCCGAGGCATAAGTTGAACCAAATTACACGGACGCGTGCGTGAATCAAGTTGTGCTTGTATCAAAGAATCCCAAGCCATACGACACGCACTTGAGGATCCAGGTAAACAAAAAATGTAGGTACCATTCGCAACACCCGAAATAGCTCGCGATTGAATAGTTGACGTCTGTATATCCGCATAGGAAAGCCAGCGAAATATTTCACCAAAACCATCCAGTACTTTATCTAAAAGTGGGGCAATCGCTTCAGGTGTGCCATCTCGCCCAGTTACCCCCGTTCCACCCGTTGTAACAATGACGTTAATTTGCTCTTCTAAAATCCACTGCGAAACAACCGCCCGAATCATATATATATTATCAGCCACGATTTTTTTTTCTATTACCTTATGCCCTGCTTGTTGAATTTTCTCAACTAGCGTATTGCCAGAGATATCATTTGTGTCATTTCGCGTATCTGAAACCGTTAAAACAGCAATGTTTAGCTCAATAAAATTATTCATTTTTTATCGTTTATTCCATCGTGGCGATTAATTTACCATCATTAAAAAAACGTTCTTTACTTTTGTTGCCATTTCTAAGCCATTCTGTCGATAACCCGTCTAGTTTGCCATTTCTAAAATTTGCTTCATTACTCAACTGCCCGTTATCATGCCAAAGTTTTGCAGTTCCCTCTTGCTTACCGTTTTTAAAATGAATTTCAGCCTTTTTATAGCCCGTTCGATAATACCCCTCAAACAACCCAGTAAAGGGCAAATCTTCATCTTTCACATAAGCGAGGTTATCTCTTTTTTCAATCATCACCGTGACACGTTCAATGGGCTCTGCCTTTTCTTTTTCACCACATCCTGCAATCACAAGATAACAAGCAAGTAAAAACATCATCTTCTTCATAATACAACCTAATTGACTAATTTACTTCTTGGATTTTCGACGGCGTTTATTCGTGTTTGACGGCGCAACAATCACGTTCGCGCTATCACTAACACTATCATCAGGGGAATGCTTTATTTTAAGTCGTGCAAACAACAATCCTACTTCAAACAACAACCACATTGGGACAGCAAGCAGTGTTTGAGAAAGGACATCCGGTGGCGTTAAAAACATTCCAACAATAAACGCACCAACAATCACATAAGGGCGTTTATCAACTAAACTTTCAATCGTCGTAAAACCTGACCAGACAGCTACAATTGTAAAAATAGGGACTTCAAAACACAGGCCAAATGCAAAAAACAAGGTCAAGACAAAATCCAAGTAGGCTTCAATGTCTGTCATTACCGTAACACCCGTAGGTGCAGCGGCAGTAAAAAAAGCAAGCACTAAAGGCGCAACAACAAAATACGCAAACGCCACACCACAGTAAAATAAAATCGTACTTGCAACCAGCAATGGAAAAATAGTGCGCTGTTCATTGCGATAAAGTGCAGGCGCGAGAAATCCCCAAAATTGATATAGCACAAAAGGCATCGAAATAAAAACAGCCGTCACCAGCGACAATTTAAAAGGCGTCATAAAGGGTGACGTAACATTTGTAGCAATCATTGTGCTATTTTGCGGCAAATGCGCCATTAATGGCTGTGCTAATAGTGCATAAATTTCATTTGCATAAATCGAAAGCGGCAGAGCAATACACGCAATAAAAATAACAATACGCATCAAGCGATTGCGTAACTCAATTAAATGTGAAATGAACGGCAAATCAGCCGTATGAGAAGAGCTGTTATTCATGAGATTGTGGTGTTTTAGATATCGCCGGTGACGTGGAATGTGCCGCAGTATCTGAAAGCGTCTTTTCTGCAATTTTATCGTCTAGTTGATACATGGTTTCATTTTCTTTCAATAGTTGGCGAATTTCTTCCGCATGCAACTCTTGGCTAATTTCAAGTTTAACACTCGTCACCATCTGCTGCATCTTACCAATCCAAAAACCCACTACTCTCGCCACTTTAGGCAACCGTTCAGGTCCGATAACCAGTAAACTAACGAGTCCTACCATCACCAATTCTGAAAAACCCACTTCAAACATAAAATTAAACCCGTATCTGTACTTTAATAGCCCCATTATTACAGCACTTTTCACAACATACAAGGCACAAAAAGCTCGAATACGTTCACTGCAAACCAATTTTATTAACAGCCATAAATTTTTAAATTGCATGAAAAATTTACGCCCGATACATTAGCGCATAAAATAAGCGCATACAATCTGAATTTTTAACGAGTTTACCTTTTGAAATCCACTTCTTTCTCCACACAGCATCCATTATTTTTTGCTTGGCTTATAACGAGTAATGTCGTTATTTTACTTTGTATATCATTGTTTTTGTCGCAAAAAAACATCCACTGGCAACACCAATCCTTCTCTCCTGAAGAGCTTATTTTATGGCGAACAGGATGTTACATTAGCGCTATTTTACTTTTACCCATAACCAATTTACTACGGTACATTTTTTTGCGTTTAAACCAAACCATGCCGCCATTAAAATCAATGCAAAACCTATCAACACTTGCAAGAGCGCGATACACATTAACCGTAACTATTTCGCAAAGTATTATGGTGTTAATTGGCGGCTTTGGCGCAATCATGTTCTTTCTAGGTGATAGCGTGAACACACTTTATATTTTAACCAGCGTAGCAGGATTAGGTGTTTTTTTGTATCGTCCAAAAATCACTGAATATCAAAATATTATTGATGCTTTAACCCAGTTGGAAACGCAAAATGAATCAACATAACAAACAAAAATTATTGGCTGTTGCAGATAGTTGCGTGAAATGCGGCTTATGTCTGCCACATTGTCCAACCTACACGCATACGCAAAACGAAAACGAATCACCTAGAGGCCGTATTGCACTTATTCAAGCATGGTCAAATGGGCAATTACCCATATCACCAAATTTACTCAATCATATCGATAGCTGCCTTCTTTGCCGTGCATGCGAAAAAGCCTGCCCTGCGGTTGTGCCCTATGGAAAATTTATTGATGATTTTCGCGCTGAAGTTCATGAAGATAAAAAACCACCTTTTACTGCACGTTTACTCAAAAATATCGTTCAAAATAAAAATTCGCTACATATTTTGAAAAAAACCTTGAACTTTTATCAAAAACACAACATTCAAGCTCTCGCTCGGACATTACGTGTTCCCACATTATTTGGTTTAAAAAAATTAGAACGCCTCATCCCCCCTCCTCAAGAAGCCCCTATATTGCAAACTTACTACCCCGCTAAAACAACTAAGAAAAAAGAAATTAAAGGTGATGTGGGCTTATTTGTGGGATGTATGGGGGAATTAGCCGATAGTGAAACGGTCTTTAGCACAATTAACATTTTGACTTGCGTGGGGTTTAACGTGCATGTACCGCAGCATCAAACCTGTTGTGGTGCGTTAGCTTTGCATGAGGGAGATAAAAACACGTCAGACCATTTAGCGACGCAAAATACAAACGCTTTTTCACAGGAAAATTTACAAGCCATTATCAGCATTGCTAGTGGTTGCGGGAGTACTTTACGTGAATACAATACAGTAGAGTTTTCATCAAAAGTCATGGATATTAGCCATTTCTTGATACAAAAAGAGATTGATTTAAGCAATCTACTTGAGCCACTTAAAGCAAAAGTAACACTGCATTCACCTTGTTCACTGAAAAACGGATTGCGCACCGAAAAAAGTGTCACTAAATTATTGCAACAAATCCCTCAAATGACACTAACAGCACTACCTGAAACGACGCAATGTTGCGGTGCAGCAGGAAGCTATAGTCTACGTCATGAAAAAATGGCTCAAACACTGCTTGATGAATTACTCGATATTACATCGGCTCAATCAACAGATTATTTGGTTAGCTCAAACATTGGCTGTTCACTTCATATCGCCGCTGGACTTCGTGAAAAAAACATGAATATCACTGTTATCCACCCGATGGTGTTATTAGCTCGGCAACTCAAAACGGCTAAAGCCTCTTAAAATTTAAGAAATGTTGCTCTAACCGTTGACTTGAATAATACCTTATTCTTGTTGACGGTAGTTGCGACCATAGAAAATTTCAGTCACTTCTTTATCCACTTTTTTCTCGATTTCTAATTTTTGTTCAGTGGATAAATTACATTCTTTTTCAAATAAATAATTTTCTAACGCACTATTTTTAAGCATCATTTTAGTGTGAAAAATGTTTTCTTGATACACGTTAACATCAATCATTTGATAACTGTTTTGTGTATCTAACGCAATGTAATTTTGAATAGAGGTAATATCATGATCAATATAATGTTTTTTACCTGAAACGTCACGCGTAAAACCACGCACGCGATAATCCATCGTCACGACATCGGATTCAAAACTGTGAATCAAATAATTTAACGCTTTGAGTGGCGAAATTTTTCCGCACGTCGATACATCAATATCTGCTCTGAATGTACTAATACCGTTGTCTGGATGACTTTCTGGATACGTGTGTACGGTAATATGACTTTTATCTAAATGCGCTAAAACTGTTTCAGATAATAGTGGACCTGGTGACTGACTATTCATGTTTGGTGGTGGTGGTGAGTCGCCTTCCGAAATTAACATAGTGACACTTGCGCCTTGAGGATCGTAATCTTGGCGAGCGATATTTAACACTTGAGCACCGATAATATCCGCCACATTTTTTAGAATTTGCGTCAATTTATCTGCGTTATACGCTTCATCGATATACTCAATATATGCCTGTTGTTGCTCAGCAGGTGCATAACAAATATCATAAATGTTAAAACTTAACGACTTTGTTAAATTGTTAAAGCCGTGTAATTGTAATTTCGTTTTCAACTTATTTAAACCTCGATAACTTCAAAATCATGAGTAATTTCTACCCCTGCATTTGCCAACATAATTGATGCAGAACAATATTTTTCTGCCGATAATTTTACAGCACGTTCAACTGCTGCAATTTTTAAATCACGTCCACTAATCACAAAATGGATATGAATTTTACTAAATACACTTGGAATGGTATCAACACGCTCAGCGCTTAACGTCGCAACGCAGTTTACTAAATCACTTCGACCTTTTTGCAAAATCTGCACAACATCAAAAGATGAGCATCCACCCATACCAAGTAACAGCATTTCCATGGGTCGTATGCCCATATTACGCCCACCATGATCAGGTGGCCCATCCATTACAACCGTATGACCACTGCCTGATTCGCCCAAAAACATCATGCCATCAACCCATTTCACTGTTGCTTGCATAAAAAATCCTCTTTTAAAAATGCGCTGAATGGTATCACACTATCTTTACAGCGCGTGTGACAGGATACATTTTTTATTTAATCCATCACATCAATGCTCAATTCATTCACTTTTCGCGTTAATGTATTTCTACCATAACCTAATAAAACTGCGGCCTCATGGCGTTTATTCCCGGTAAAGTCCAACGCTGCCTTTATTAAAACCCGTTCAACTTCTGGAATAATATGCTTGGCAATTTCAGCGGTTTGATTACGCAAATGTTGCTCAATCTCTTGGCGCAGTAAATGTTGCCATTCGTCACCCAATGACGTTTTTTCACTACTCACCAAAAGCTCTGGGGGTAAATCATGTAGATGAATCTCCCTACCTGATGCCATCACCGTTAACCAGCGACACATATTTTCGAGTTGCCGCACATTTCCGCGCCAATCTAATGTTACCAGTAGGGCAAGGGCATCCGGCTTTAAAATTTTTACTTCCATATCCAGTTCAGTCGACGCTTGCTGTAGAAAATATTGCAGCAACAAAGGAATATCCTCTTTTCTATCCCGCAACGGTGGAATATGAATACGAATAACATTCAGCCGATGAAATAAATCTTCGCGAAAACGCCCTTGTTCCACGAGAAGTTCCAAATTTTGATGCGTTGCCGCAATAATTCGAACATCCACTTTTGTCGAGGCATACGCCCCAACTGGATAAAATTCACCATCTGCTAAAACACGCAATAAATGCGTTTGTAATTCAGGAGGCATATCACCAATTTCATCTAAAAATAAAGTTCCGCCATTCGCCTGCTCAAACCGCCCTGCTCTTCGCTGAACCGCGCCTGTGAAAGCCCCTTTTTCATGACCGAATAATTCAGACTCCATCAAATCTTTTGGAATAGCTGCCATATTAAGGGCAATAAATGGCTTTTCACTGCGAGGACTGTGCCGATGCAATGCTTTTGCCACCAATTCTTTACCTGTACCCGATTCACCATTAATAAGCACAGTAATTTGTGAGCGAGCTAGTCGCCCAATAGCGCGAAAAACTTCTTGCATCGCTGGTGCTTCACCAATAATATCTGCCATGGCGCTTGATTTTATGGCAACTGGATTTTCTGCAATGCTTCGCTGTTGCTTTGAATGAACACAAGCACGACGAGCAAGATCAACGACTTCTTGAATATCAAATGGTTTGGGCAAATAGTCAAACGCTCCACCATGAAACGCTGCCACTGCGCTATCTAAATCAGAATATGCCGTCATAACAATGACTGGCAATTGCGAATATGTCAGTTGAATTTTTTCAAGTAACTCCAACCCATTCATACTTGACATTCGAATATCGGTAATTAACACATCAGGCAAGACATCATGCTCAAGTGCAATGAGTAATTCGTTCGCATTAACAAAACTGCGCGTTGTCATCGCCGCTTTTTGCAGGGCTTTTTCCATCACCCAACGAATGGATTTATCATCATCAACAATCCAAACAGTCTCTAATTCGTTCATGTAATTATTTTTACAGTAATTTTAAAAAAAGTGATAACCAATTAATAAACAAATAAAAATTATCACAAAACTGGCCAGCATCAGCCTGTAATCTACGCAATGAATAACATAAAATGTAACACAATATCGATATTCACCATACATTTTATTGTGTATTTAGGTTGGACGATAAAGGTTGATTAGGTTATAATTCACCAACTCACACTCGTGCGTATTCAAGCATATCATTTCATTAATATTCTTTTTATATCCCCCGTTGCGAATTTATTTCCTAACGCTTCCTTTCTTTTGAGCTGTCTTTTATGAATCTTACCGAACTAAAACTAAAACAAATCAGTGAAGTTATCGAAATTGCTGAATCTCTTGGCCTAGAAAATGTCGCGAGATCTCGCAAACAAGACTTGATTTTCGCCATTTTAAAAAAACAAGCAAAAGCAGGCGATGATATTTCCGGTGACGGTGTCTTGGAAATTCTTCAAGATGGTTTTGGTTTTTTACGTACACCGGGCTGTTCGTATCTTGCAGGCCCCGATGATATTTATGTATCACCAAGTCAAATTCGCCGTTTTTCTCTCAAAACAGGTGATACCATTACGGGTAAAATTCGCCCACCTAAAGATAACGAACGCTATTTTGCGATGTTAAAAGTGGATCAAATTAATTTTGAACCGCCCGAAAACACTAAAAATAAAATCACTTTCTCTAATCTAACACCGCTATTTGCACATCAACGATTTGTATTAGAACAAGGCAACGGCACCAGTGAAGATTTGACGGGGCGAATGATCGATTTAATTGCCCCTATTGGTAAAGGTCAGCGTGGCTTGATTGTTTCACCGCCTAAAGCGGGGAAAACCATGATTTTGCAAAGTTTAGCGCAAGCCATTACCGAGCGAAACCCAGAATGTTATTTGATTGTATTGCTTATTGATGAACGCCCTGAAGAAGTGACCGAAATGGAACGTTGTGTTCGCGGTGAAGTGATTTCAAGCACCTTTGATGAACCAGCAACACGCCACGTTCAAGTCGCTGAAATGGTGATTGAAAAAGCACGTCGATTAGTTGAACATAAACACGACGTTGTCATTTTACTCGATTCAATTACCCGTTTAGCACGTGCTTACAATACGGTCGTCCCTTCTTCAGGCAAAATTCTAACCGGTGGTATTGATGCAAACGCGCTTGAAAAACCTAAACGCTTTTTTGGTGCTGCGCGAAATATTGAAGAAGGCGGTAGTTTAACCATTATTGCCACTGCACTTGTAGATACGGGCTCAAAAATGGACGACGTGATTTTTGAAGAGTTCAAAGGCACAGGCAACATGGAACTCCATCTTGATCGCAAAATTGCTGAAAAACGCATTTACCCTGCAATAAATATTAATCGTTCTGGTACACGCCGTGAAGAATATTTAGTCGATGCCGAAACATTGCAAAAAACATGGATTTTACGCAAAATTCTGCAACCAATGGATGAAACGGCTGCATCAGAATTCCTGATTGGTAAATTAAAAGATTTTAAAACCAACAGTGAATTCTTCGAATCAATGAAGCGTTAAATCTATGAAAAAACGGTGTTCTGCATTTATTTTATGAGCACCGTTTTATTTCTTAGCTGGTGTCATTGATGTAAGCGAATCTGAAAAAAGAATATCCTCTTTGTTCTTTTCGATGATTTTGTCGCCTATACCCGCCACTTTTTTCAAATCATCAACATTTTTAAATTGACCATTTTTGACGCGATACTCAATTATTGACTGCGCTTTCTTTTCTCCAATCATTTTGAGCGAATCTGCAATTTTTTGTGCATCGGCCGTGTTAATATTGACGGGCGCCGCAAAAACATTGGCTGAAAATAAAAACATAAACATAAATAATTTCTTCGTCATATCAATTCAATGTTTCTCGTTTTAAAATAAGGCTGGGATTATAATCAAAACATACCCATCCTCAAATCATTAAAAATTTCTAATACGCCTTAAAAAATTCATAAGGGAAAATCATGACGACATTAGCTATTATCGGCGGTACTGGACTTGGTCAACTTGCCGCACTCAACATAACGCACCGTGAAACTGTCAGCACCCCTTACGGCAATCCTTCTGCCGATTTTTTAATCGGTGAAATCCATCAAAAACAAGTTATATTTCTCGCAAGACACGGCAATCCCCATACGATTCCACCGCATAAAATCAATTATCGCGCTAATATGTGGGCACTTAAACAATTAGGCGTTCAAGACATTATTGCCGTTGCCGCAGTTGGCGGAATCACAGCTGATATGCAACCCGCGCATATTGCCATTCCAGATCAAATTATCGATTATACCTACGGGCGT
>Ga0208089_1000263_pt1 | contig 13955 bp, 10 predicted proteins | sample LakMenEpi29Jun12_FD_150744 | JGI IMG/M metagenome (GOLD analysis project Ga0208089, IMG submission 150744) | Freshwater microbial communities from Lake Mendota, WI - 29JUN2012 deep hole epilimnion (SPAdes) | ecosystem: Environmental > Aquatic > Freshwater > Lake > Epilimnion/Euphotic zone ... | reverse complement strand
CTGTTGCCTCGAATGCTCTTGGGCCATTCCTTAATGTATTTAACTCGTGGAATTCCATCTGTTTACTATGGTGATGAAGTTGGTATGACTGGGACTGGATCTGGCAGTGATCAATTAGCTCGCCAGGATATGTTTTCAACGAAAGTAAATATCTGGAAGACCGAAAAGCGAATTGGATCAGCACCTATTGGTACTGGAAACTCCTTTGACGTGACTGATAAACATCCCATTGCAAATCATCTAAAGGTTCTGGCTAACCTGCGTGCTGCAAATCCAGCCCTAGCTAATTCATCTATGCAGATCAGATATGCCAAGGATTATCTTTTGGCAATTTCAAAGAAGGATGATGCAGAAAACCGCGAATACCTTGTGGCATTCAATAATTCCAACAAATCAATTAAAGCAACAATCAGCACCGCTACATCCAAAGGTGGCTGGAAATTGCTTATGGGTAAGACTTCTATCAAAGCAGCTGCAGAAAAGGTAACAATTACAGTTCCTGCACTCTCCACTATTGTCTTGAAAGCCAATCAAAAGATTGATAAGACCAATATAAAAGTTGGAAAGATTTCATCCGAGCTAGATTTTCTTAGTGGTTACTATGAAACTAAAGCATCGGTTGTGACGCAAGATATGGCTAAGGTAACTTTCTTTATCCGAACAGCTGCTGATCAACCATGGAGCTCGCTGGGAACAGATACCAATGCGCCCTATTCTGTATATGTAGATCCGATGGATTTTGAAGGTAAGCGGGTTGAAATCAAGGCCACCGCCACAAATTCAAAGGGGGTCAAGTATGAGTTACCAAGTACATCCATCCTTATTCCCGCACCATGATGGAAGCGAACTGTATGTAAGCAATGCCGCGCCAAAAATTGGGCAGAAAGTTCTCTTAAAGGTGCGCGTTCCACACTCATACTCTTTTGAAAAGAGCTTTGTTCGGATCTATGAAGATGGTGAACCACGCAGCTATGAGCTGGCTTTAGCAAGCAAGGCTGTATCCGAGAATTGGTACCAAGTTGAAGTTCCAATCATCAATACCCATACCTTATATCGCTTTGTATTTGTTTCTCGAGACAAATATGACTGGCTTAATGCTTTTGGCTTAACTGATCACGATGTTCATACAAATAATGACTTTCAAATCGTTGCAGTGCCAGCCAACCCTGAATGGATAAAGTCTTCGGTTTTCTATCAAGTATTTCCAGATCGCTTTGCTAAGTCTAAAAATGTGTACCCAACCCCTGATTGGGCACATCCACGTGATTGGAATGAGCTTCCACGTGGTCGCAGTGAGTTCACAAGCAGCGAGCTGTATGGGGGAGACATTCCCGGAGTTGAAGAACATTTAGACCACATTCATGATTTAGGCGTAACCGGAATCTACTTCACGCCATTTTTCCCATCACGTTCTAATCACCGTTATGACGCAAGTAGCTTTACTGAAGTGGATCCAATTCTTGGTGGTAACAAGGCTTTGTTTTCACTTGTGAAAAAAGCGAGCAAGCTTGGTATTCGCGTCATGGGTGATCTGACTTCTAATCACTGCGGTGCTGGGCATCCTTGGTTAGCAAAAGCCAAGAACAGCAAAACTGCAAAAGAGCGGTCTTATTTTTATTGGGATAAATCAGTCAAGCATGGTTACGTAGGTTGGTGGGGATTGGCTTCGCTACCAAAACTTAACTTCAATTCAGCTGCACTAAAAAATGAAATGTACAAAGGTAAAAATTCGATTGTGCGCAAATGGATTTCGCCACAGTTTGGAATGTCTGGGTGGCGCATTGATGTAGGAAACATGACAGGTCGACTTGGTGCAGATGATCTGCACGATGATGTGATGCACGGGATTCGCCAGGCAATGGATGAAACTAATCCCGATGCTTGGCTCGTTGCAGAAAATGGTGACTTTGTTGCTAGTGATCTCAATGGCCTTGGGTGGCATGGAGCAATGAATTATCAGGGCTTTATGCGCCCTGTTTGGAACTGGCTTAACAGAAATTCTGAAATTGGCGGAGGCTTTCAAGGCCTTCCTTTCGCAATGCCACAGATTTCAGGTCCACAACTAATTAATAGTATGAAGCAGTTCAATGCATCTGTTCCATGGAGAAGTGTTACTGCCAGCATGGTGCTGCTAGATAGTCATGACACTGCGCGTTTTCGAACCGTTGTAAAAGGCGACGTTGCTTCACATCTATCAGCCATGACCATGGTTCTTACATATCCAGGTGTGCCTTCAATTTTTGCTGGCGATGAAATAGGTCTTGAAGGTTCGTGGGGAGAAGATGGCCGACGCACGATTAATTGGGAAGATCGTTCGCAGTGGGATCACGCATTTTTGGCTCAAGTTCGAACACTGGTTTCTATTCGAAAGAGTAATGATGCCCTGGTAAATGGTGGCCTGCGTTGGATTGCTGCTGAAAAAGATTTCATCCTCTACTTACGTGAATCCAAAAAGCAATCAGTTCTAGTTTTTGTGTCACGCACAGCAGTAAATGTGAAAATAGATCTTGTGGATTTGGGTATTAAGGTTTCAAAGACGCTCTACGGACAGGCTGCCAGCGGTTCAAAGTTTGCAGTTAAATCAAAGGCTGCGGTTCAAGCGATTTGGGAAGTTACGATTTAAGCCAAAATCGCAGTGGGTCATTTAAATATTTGGCCCATGAACGCTCATTGTGGCCGCTTCGCTTGTACACCTTGGTTTCAAAGTTATTAGTAAACCCACGTTCTCGCATCAGGGTATCCACAAAGTTTTGCAAAGGTGGATACTCTTTATCTAAACCTTTATCGCCACGGCTCATCCAAATTTTGTGCGTCAAAGGCAATGCTTCAACCATTGATCGAGCAAAGTTTTGATCGCTAATGATCCAATGTGGCGATAAAGCAAGAGCTGTAGAAAACTTTTCAGGATGTTGGATCGCGGCATACAAAGTTGCCAAACCACCCATACTTGAGCCAATAACTGCGGTTTTTTCAGGGGAGTGAGTGCCAACAATTGCAGGAACAATCTCGTCAAAAATCTGATTCAAGTACGCATCTGAATGAAGCTTGACTGTTGGATCGCTTATTGCCCAACGAGGGTCTACGTAAGCACCGGATGTAAAGAACTTTTCAGGTGCTAAATCCTTGGCCCGGCCCCAAGGATTGTTCTTAGTCGCGCTATGCCATACCCCGATAATTGTTGGCGGTTTGATTCCTGCCTCATGGGCAACATCGATTGCAGATTGCGCCATTTTCCAGGTTTGTCGGTGATGGGTACTGGTTGTGCCATCAAAGACATTCTGACCATCATGGGCAATCAGCAGATGGTCGCTGCCTCCGCGAGGCGTCCAGTAATCAACGGTGCGCTCTTGAAAACGGGTGCGCACAACTTCGCCGGGAACTCCTCGGATTTGAAAGCGCTTAATCTCCTGCATGATGATTTAATCATCCCATGTCAACGCCGAAAACATCAATTATCTGGTTTCGTCGCGACCTTCGGATAAATGATCACCCAGCGTTGTTAGCTGCAATTGAATCATCAGATCAAGTGATTCCACTTTTTATTTTGGACAAGGCACAGATCAAAGAAGCCGGCGCAAAACTGCTGGCATACATGGGTCAATCCCTAAGAGCTTTAGATGAATCCCTTGGAAATAAACTTCACATTATTGAAGGGGACCAAGTAGCAGTTCTCACAGCATTAATTAAAAAATATGGCGTAGAACAAGTTCACATTTCTGCAGAGTATGAAAGATATGGCGCAGCACGAGATGCCAAGGTTGAAGCTGCCGGGATTACCTTGGTTAGAACTGGAAGTCCCTACGCAGTTGCTCCAGGCCGTGTCTTAAAACCATCTGATGCAACGCCGTACAAGGTATACACACCTTTCTATAAAGGCTGGAGAACACATGGCTGGCGTGCTCCTGCGGTTACGCCAAAGAAATTCAACTGCGTAGAACCAACGGCGGAATATCGCGCTTTTCCTGATTTTCCAATGCCAGAAGGCGTATCGGTTATCCAAGCTGGTGAAAATGCAGCCCTGAAGCGCTTCAAGGAATTTAGCAATAAAGGCTTGGACTCGTATGACGAGAACAGAAATTTTGCAGCTATTGATGGAACTTCGAAAATGAGTTCGTATCTAAAGTTTGGTGAAATTCATCCACGCACACTGCTCCAGAATCTTGGAGAAAGTAAAGCCCATGACACCTTTAGAAAAGAAATTGCTTGGCGAGAATTTTATGCCGATGTTTTGTTTAACAACCCAATGACCGATATTGAATACTACGCACCAAAGTTTGCAGAAATGCGTTATGACAAACCTGGAAAACAGTTCCAGGCTTGGTGTGAAGGCAAGACCGGGTACCCATTTGTGGATGCTGCTATGCGTCAACTTGTGCTTGAAGGATGGATGCACAATCGAACACGCATGGTTGTCGCTTCATTCTTAGTGAAGGATTTGCACCTGGAATGGCAACTTGGCGAAAGATTCTTTGCCGAACATTTAGTTGATTACGATGTTGCATCCAATGCGCATGGTTGGCAATGGACTGCAGGGTGTGGAACTGATGCATCGCCTTATTACCGAGTCTTTAATCCAATTGAACAAGGCCGACGTTTTGATGAAAATGGCGATTACATCCGTAGATATGTTCCAGAGCTAGCGCATTTGTCGGCATCTGAAATTCATGAGCCATGGTTGTTTCTAGATGGCTACAGCAAGGGATATCCCGAGCGCCTTGTTGATCACGCAGTTGAACGCCATGAAGCTCTTGCACGTTTACAGGAAATTAAAGCTGACAAACCCCCAATGCCTGGCGCTTAGCCGAATACATCGCATTATCTGCGCGTTGCAATAAATCAGCTGCCCCATCATTTTCTGCAATACCGATACTGACTCCGATAGTTATTTCGTGGCCGTCGATGATAAATGGATAAGAAAGCGTGCCGCGTAGCGCCAAAGCAATCTCCATTACTGATTCATTTGACCCATCAACCAGGATTCCAAATTCATCACCACCCAACCGGGCAAGCAGCGCACTACTGGGCAATGCCCGTAAAAAACGTTGAGCTACTTGTTGCAAGACCTTGTCTCCAACTTGATGGCCATAGCTATCGTTTACCGGCTTAAATCCATCCAGATCAAGCAATAGCAGCGATCCCTTGCGTGTAGCAAAACTTTGAATTTCTGAAATCAAACGCCGCCTGTTAGGAAGAGTAGTTAAATCATCAGTTCTAGCCAGGACTCTTTCATGACCGATACTGCGTGCCTGGCTTAATGCAATGCTCATTCTTATAAAAGCTAGTGCCAAAGTTCCAATTGCAGGAATCAAAATGAAATGTGGAAATTTCTCTGGTGCAATAGCAAGTAGAGCCAGCAGGGTGGCGCTTAAGAAAACGGAGATTGTAATTAAAATTGGGCTTACACCATTTTTAGCTGAGTTATCAGTGCCCGAATGCCACACACTTTCAGAGATAACAATGAACCCAAGCAACCATCCGTAGTCAACTAAAGATCCAAAAACGTAATTCAGGTTTAGGTTTTGCCATAAGAAAAGAAAATCTGCTGCAGCGTAAATGCAAACACCGATAGTTAAAAGCAAGCCACGCATGGAAAAACCCTGCATCACCACTGTAGCGATGATGAAACACAATAAGACTAAATCTGCGACGGGATAGATGATGGCTAGAAAGGATTGATTTAAATTACCATCAAAGTGGGGAAGCACGGGTTGTAGCGCAAAGGCGGCGCCTAAAGTACTTAAGCCCAACCCAACAATTGATGCGTCAACTAGTTCAAGAATTGTGAACCTTTGCCGTATCGAAATCAGAAACTGAATACCAAGGAGTGCAAGCGGATAGAAAAGTAGGTACAGCGCGTCAGAACTGTTTGTCAGAAAGGCTGAGAGATCCACATATGAGCTAGTAGTTGCGGCAATTGAACCTAGGCTCCAGCTCAAGATTGCTAAAGCGGTTAATGGCTGAGCCCATTTATTGCTGATCCGTGGGGCAATTAGTATAGAAATCAAACAAGCAATCGGAATTGCATTAAAGAGAAACAAATCAAGCCAGATACCCTGAAAGCTTTGATGCACAACTAATGCGATCCCAAACAACACCGGGGCCAGGAAACGCAATGCGCGCATGCATTAAGGGTAGGAACACTGTGCAGGTAAGGGGATAGGGGTTCCCTTAGATGCAAAAACCCCGCTACCTGTATGGCAGCGGGGTTTTGTTAAGAATTTTTGGTTAGAAGCGCCGTGTCTTAGAAGCCCTTAGTACAGATCAGTCTTGCACTCGCGCGAGCTTCTGCAACATTGGCTGAAAGTTCTGCCGGCTTGTTTGTTGCTACAAGCTTTGCAGCCTCTAATCTGCGAATGGTGATGTCGATATTGCGAATCTTGCTTGCATAGGCGCGTGTTGCAGATGTCCATGAAGCAACCGCTGTAGTCAAAATCTTTTTGTCCGCATCAGTTGTCGCTGCAGCTAACTTTGCTTGTGCTGCAACTTGACGTTTTGTTGCTTCATCCAACTTGGCTTGAATCTCTGCCTTGTTTGCGGTCTCTGTTGTAATACCCAAATCGATAACAGGAAGCTGTGCTTTAAAGTTTGCAGCTGTAGTTACTGATGCCTTTTGTGCCTTAACCGCATCATTTGCTGCGGTTAAGCAATCAATTGATAACCATGTCAATTTGCTAGTTGAAATCAATGGATTCTTGGCGCAACGGTAGGTTCCGCCACTTGTCTTAGTTGTCTGACCTGACTTCTTGCATGCAACGCCATTAGAAATCTTTACGGCTGCATCTGCAGGTACTGCGATCATGACGCCACCGGCGACCACGAGCGCTACAGAAAGTGATGCGATCTTGCGGAACATATATGTGCCTTTCGTAGTAATGAGGCAATACTACCGATTAGGCACTTAAAGAAGGCTGAAAACCCGCCGTGAGTCCGATAAGTATGACCGTTACTTTCTTTGTTTAGCCCTCATGTTCATGCCAACTTTTCTGACAATAGAACGCGGCATGGTTTCCACAATCAATACCAAGAGCTTGTATTGCCACCCCGGAATGCTGACCGCTTTACCTTTGAGCGCATCACGCCACGATTGTTCAACTAATCGATCTGGGTTGAGCCACAAAAAGTTAGGCAGCCCCTTCATCGACATCTTTCCACGCTGATGAAATTCGGTGCGGGTAAAGCCAGGACACAAAGCGCTGACCTTCACATTCGTTGCAGACAACTCTGTGTTGAGCGACTCTGAAAGAACGGTCAGATATGACTTGGATGCGCTGTAGGTACCACCTGCGATGTAACCGGCCACGGATGAGACATTGATGATAATTCCATTGTTGCGTTGCTTCATCAGAGGCAGTGCAATATGCATCAAACGCATCGGAGTTCGAACCAAGACATCCAGTAATTGCTGCTCAACTTCTAAAGTCGACATGGTGAAAGCTTTGTTGGTTCCAAAACCTGCATTATTAATCAAGACATCAATCTGATTTTCAAGAATGTACTTTTCAATCCGAAGACAACCTTCATCTGTCGCAAGATCTGCCTGGATCACATGGGTTTTAATTCCAAACTTTGCTTCAAGTGCAGCCGCACGTTCATGAAGTCTTGGCAGATCACGAGCTACTAATACGAGATTGTAATTTTTAGCTGCCAGTAAACGCGAGAAACTTTCGCCAATGCCAGCTGTTGCACCTGTGACTAGCGCCCATGAGTTCATTTGGTCTCCTATGAAACAGTAAGTTCACCAATTGCACCCTTTGGCACAAATGGTGAATGAGGTGCGATTGGTCGAAGTATTTCATACTGTGCACCCTGTAATGGGCGAAGATCTTTCTCACCTTTATTTGGCCATAAAGATAAAGCGCGCTCGGCTTGTGCTGTAATTGTTAGCGATGGATTGACACCAAGATTTGCAGTGATGGTCGAGCCATCAACAATATGAAGCGTTGGATAATTCCACACTCGATGGTAAGGATCAACAACACCGTGCAAAGCATCTTGGCCAATTACACATCCACCAACAAAGTGCGCTGTAAATGGCGCATCAATTAAATCTCCAACATGTCCCCCTGCTATTCCACCATGTTTTTGCGCAATCCGGCGGACAACTTCATTTGCAGCAGGGATATATGTGGCATTGGGGTGGTCAGGATCATTTGTCGAAGTTAAATGCCAACCAAACCAACTGCGTTTTGGCTTAACAGAGATATAAGAATCAACATTTTGCATGGTTAGCGCAATTACTGTCCGCTCACTCCATTTGCGAACATCCAGGATTCTCTTTAAAAGATATGGGTTTGCAAAAAAGGCTTTCCACCATTGTTTGCGGCGCATTTTTGACGAACTGCCATCAGTCATAATCGTTTGAAGCAATCCCATTAAGTTGCTGCCCTTGCCATAACGAACAGGTTCAATATGAGTATGTTCATCGGGGAAGAATGAAGAAGTGATTGCGCTACCTTGACTAAAGTCAATATCAGTATTTTTCATGAGCGCTCCAGTGAGCGCTTCGCTATTTGTACGTGAAAGATCACCCAATCGATCTGACAGTAGAGGCAATACCTTTGAATCCTTCATTTTGTGCAGCAGTTTTTGGGTGTTATATGTACCTGCAGCAACAATTACCTCATTGGCGTAGAAGCTCTTTCCTCTTGATCCAAATGGATCACCGGTCTTAAGTGTTGTTATCTTCCAACGACCATCTTCAACTTGCTCAATTTTTGTTGCCGTAGTCATTGGGAAAACTTTCGCACCTGCAGATTCGGCAAGTCCTAAATAGTTCTTAGGCAAAGTGTTTTTTGCATTAAAGAGACAGCCGGTCATACAAGAACCGCACTGTCTACACCCACTTCGATCAGGGCCAACTCCACCAAAAAATGGATCTTTAGAAACGATTCCTCTTCCTTCGCCAAAGAAAACTCCAAGTGGTGCCATTTGAAAGGTATGACCAACACCCATTTCGTGGGCGGCATCTTTCATTGCTTGATCACTATTTGAAAAGTATGGATTTTCAGTCACGCCTAACATGCGACGGGCTTGATCAAACCAAGGTTCGAGTTCTTTCTTCCAATCTGTGATTGCTGCCCACTGCTTATCATTGAAGTAATCATCACCAGGTTGATACAAGGTATTGGCATAAACCAGCGATCCGCCACCAACACCTGCACCGCTTAATATCAAAACATCGGGCAAGACATGAATACGTTGGATCCCGTACAAACCAAGTTTCGGAGCAAAGAGAAACTTATTTAACCGCCATGAAGTCTTTGGAAAATCTTTATCTTCAAAGCGACGACCTGCTTCAAGTACTGCAACTGAATAACCCTTTTCGCGCAATCGAAGCGCGGAGACCGAACCACCAAAACCTGATCCGATCACCACGACATCGAATGAATTATTCATTTAATTACACAATGATCCCTGATGGGTCTTCTTCGCGAATCTTCCATTCAGTTCCATATGAAGGCAATAGATCCAAGAAAGGCTTAGCGTCAAACCATTCTGGCCCAACAACACCTTCTGGCTTCCAAATACCCTTATGGATCAATTCCATCGCGATAACTGGATTAACTGCGGTCTGCCAAACAACTGCTTGATCACCGTATTCGGCCATAGACCATTCATTGTCTACAACGTTGTACATGTAACAAGCGTAAGGCTTACCTTCTTTATTAAGGCCCTTAACAAGTGCGCCTGCACAAGTTTTTCCCTTCATGCGCGAACCAAGCGTTGCAGGATCTGGCAATGCTGCTGCCAATAGGTCACGAGGTGACACCTGTATACCTTGAACATCTACATGGTCTTTGCGATCCATTCCCAACATATGAATTGTCTTCAATGTTGTAATGAACTGAGCTCCAAGACCATACTTAAAATTAACCTTTTTTGCATCAACTTTTTGTGGAATTAATACAACCTCTTCATGCTCAACATTGACGCACTCAACAGGTCCAATTCCTTCAGGGAAATCAAAAACTTCGATCTCGCTAAACGGTTCGGTTGTGTACCAACCACGACCGTCTTCCCAGACCAAAGGTGGGTTTAAGCACTCTTCGATAGTTGTCCAGATAGAAAATGATGGAGCAAAGTCGTATCCCTCAACAGTTAAGTTAGAACCATCAAAGATAGTGAATGAATCGATTCGGCTAAACAAATGATCTTCGGCATAACGCGCAAAGACATCGCTCATACCTGGCTCGATTCCCATTCCGACAAGCGCGTAAATCTGTCGCTCTCCCCAGTTCCAGTCACGTGCAAACTGCTCATCGCCAAGCTTTACGCCGGTTTCAGAGTTTGGGTAATGAGGATGTGGCCTTGATAGTGACATCGCCATATCAATGTAATTTGTGTTTTCAATTTCGCAGGCCAAGAAAATTGGCATAACAAAACGTGGATCAACGGCGTTAACAACCACATCAGGCTTTACCTTGCGAATCAACGCACGGATGTCTTCCAGTTCGGCAGCATTCACCTCCGCTGCAGAAAATCGTGAATCCTTGACTCGGGTAACTGCATCTTCCGCGCGTGACAGAGTTCGATCAGCGACGACCATTGAAGAAATAAATGGTTTACGTGATGCGATATTGACGATAGCTCTGCCAACTCCGCCCGCGCCTATAACTAGCGCCTTCATTGTTGGCCTCTCATGAGGGAATAACTTCCTTTTCGTTAGATTGCACAGTCTACCCGTGACCTTTATTCATGACAAGATTGGGCATTGTTACTTGATTATTAGTAACGATAGGTCCCCGTAGCTCAGTGGATAGAGCAACCGCCTCCTAAGCGGTAGGTCGCAGGTTCAACTCCCGCCGGGGACACCCCTAATTCAATTTAAGAAAAAACTACTGTTCTTTTTCCAACAATAAAGATCTTGTCATCAGCGTATAACTTCACTGCTTTTGCCAATACACGACGTTCGATATCACGACCAATTGCGATTAATTCTTCAGCAGATGCGTTGTGGGTTACATGCGCTACATCTTGCTCGATGATTGGACCTTCATCTAAATCACTAGTTACAAAGTGTGCTGAAGCGCCAATAATTTTTACGCCGCGCTCATGCGCTTGGTGATAAGGCTTAGCGCCCTTAAATCCAGGCAAGAAGGAGTGGTGAATATTGATGATTTTTCCAGGCATGGTGTTGCAAAAATCCGCGGAAAGAATCTGCATGTAGCGAGCCAGAACAACAAAATCAATCTGTAGCTCTTCGATCTTTTTCAATATTTCTGCTTCTTGAGATGCTTTTGTATCTGCAGCAATTGGTAAAAATAGAAACTTAACTCCATGGGATTCAACTAAAGAGCGTAGCTCTTCGCGGTTTGAAATAACCAATGGAATTTCAACGTTAAGTTCGCCTAGCTCTTCTAAATACAACAGATCACGCAAGCAGTGACTTTCAGTTGTAACCATTACTAAGGCGCGTGGCTTTTGTGCGGTTGGTCGAATATGCAAAGAAGGGCTAAATTTTGATAGTCCCTCATTCAAACTCTTGCGCGCGCCATCGATTCCTTGTGAGGTTTCAAAACGGGTACGCATAACAAACTGATTAGTTGTTGGATCAGTGAACTGCTGGTTTTCGATAATGTTTCCACCACAGTTAAGGACAGCAGAAGTCATCGCATGAACGATGCCAGGCTGATCTGCACACTGCAGGGAAGCGATTAAATCCATGGCCTAAGGGTACGCGAGATTAGTGGCGCAAGGTAAATCGCTGCATCCACTTTGGTGCCCACCAGTTATTTTCACCAAATAGACGCATCAAAGCTGGAACCAAGAGGCCACGAACAATGGTTGCATCCAACATAACCGCTAAAGCAACACCAAAGCCCATCGTCTTAATCGATGTGACTCCACTAGTAACAAATGCACCGAACACCACTGCCAATAAGACTGCTGCGGCAGTGATAATTCGTGCTGATCTCTGAAGTCCAATCGCGACTGATTCAACATTTGTTTTGCCTGCCAGGTGTTCTTCACGGATGCGTGAAAGCAAGAACAGTTCGTAGTCCATCGAAAGACCAAATACGACTACCGCAATCAAAATAACAATTGAGGTGTCCAGAGTTCCGGTTACCGTAAATGAACCCACCAGCCATTGCATGTTTCCCTCTACAAACACCCAAGTCAGCACTCCCATAGTTGCGCCCAGTGAAAGGAAGTTAAGAATTACAGCCTTGATGGGAAGAATGATTGAGCCTGTAAAGACAAAGATTAAAACCAGAACGCTCAAGATAATCCAAGCAAGAGCCCACGGTAATGTGCGCGAAATACCGTTTTGTGAATCGGTGTAATCAGCTGCAACACCGCCAACCAAGGTTCCCTGGGGAGAATCAACATCTCGAACATTTTGAATTAACTCTTGGGATTCAGGAGTACGTGGCAACATCTCTTGGTAGGCAACTACTCGAACATCATTACCAATTGTTTGAGGCGGAAGCACCGCAACAATTCCTGATACCTGGCCTAGCTTTGAAGTATAAGTATTGATTTCTTCAATCTTATTTGCACCATCTTTAATGATGATTTCAATAGGAGTACCAGTTTGTCCCGGAAAACGCTCGGCTTGTAGCGCAGTTGCAAAAGCCGCCTTGTTATCTGCTGGCAACATACGGGCGTCACCTTGTGAGAACTTAATGTTGGTAATTGGTGCTGCCATGATTCCAAGAATCACCATAGATAAAACAACCGCACTTACCGGACGCTTCATGACCAAGCGTGCAGTTTTTGCCCAACGGCCATCTTCTTTTGGAGTAATTGCAGACTTACGAACAACACCCTTATCGATGCGATCGCCAAGTAGCGCCATGATTGGAGGTAATCCAAATAAAGCACCGATTACTGCAAGTGCAACAACAGATACACCTGCATAACCAAATGACTGCAAGAAAGGTAGCGGGAAGAAAGTAAGCGATAACAGTGTTACCAAAACTGTCATTCCAGAATAAAAGACAGTTTTACCTGCTGTAGCCATAGTTGTGACTATGGAATCCTCAACACTTTTTCCTCGATGTAACTCTTCGCGGAATCGGTTAACCATTAACAGTGCATAGTCGATACCTAAGCCCAGTCCCATACCTGTCGTCAGGTTAAGGGCGTAAATACTGACAGTTGTAAACAATGTGAAGAGATACAGGATAAAGAAAGCACCCAAAATCGCAGCAACGCCAACAATCAGCGGCATGGCCGAAGCAGCTAATGCTCCAAATACAAGAACCAGCAAAATAAAGGTCAATGGAATCGAAATGAGCTCAGCGATCTTTAGATCATCTGAAATCTTTTTAGTGATCGCATGGCCCACTACTCCGACGCCGCCGGCATACAGAGTTAAACCTTCGTAGGATCCATCATATTTTTCTTGCATAACTTTTCCAAGTTTTTGGCTTTCTGGGGTAAATGCTTCACCTTCGCCATAAACCAAGATGTATGCAGCTTTACCGTCACTAGACTTTAAGGTTGCTTCGCCACCGCTCGTCCAGTAAGAAAGAGTTTTTGTAACACCTTCTTCTTGTGCAATCTTCTTTTCGAGAGCAATACCTTTTTGTGCAACTACAGGATCCGTAACATCAGTTGATCCTGAGTCAACAATGATCACAACTGCAGGGTCAGAAAGTTTTAGCTCTTCAGTTAAGTATGTGTAAACCTTGTAAGAGTCACTGTTTGGATCGCTATATCCACCCGAATCTAGACGACTAAAAGCTAATGAACCGAAACCGCCCGCGACCAGAATTCCAACGATAAACAGAATTACTGCGCTCTTGCGGCGCTTAAACATCACGTGGCCTAGCTTTTCAAACATTTTTATCCCTTTTCCTTGTAGTTAAAGATTTAAAGCAGTAGTAGAATCAAAGTTATGAGCGATCTCTTTCCGAAAGTGACATCCGATGAAATTGATCTGGATGCTGCCGCCGAACAAGCTAAGCGCGAAGAAGAGTTACAGTCAGATCGTCCGCCACATCACGAGG
>Ga0208089_1000262_pt1 | contig 13985 bp, 8 predicted proteins | sample LakMenEpi29Jun12_FD_150744 | JGI IMG/M metagenome (GOLD analysis project Ga0208089, IMG submission 150744) | Freshwater microbial communities from Lake Mendota, WI - 29JUN2012 deep hole epilimnion (SPAdes) | ecosystem: Environmental > Aquatic > Freshwater > Lake > Epilimnion/Euphotic zone ... | reverse complement strand
TGTCAAGCCTGACGTTTTGAAAGTCACCGTCCCATTTTTGTTGTCAATAAATGTATTCGGACTTCTTTTTACAATACTTTCTTGCGTTTGATCTTGAGTTTGAGTTTGATCTTGAGTTAGTTCACTTTGTTCTGTTGTTTCTATTTGTTTTTCAGTAACGGGATTTTCTATTTTACTAGTTACTTCTTCGGTTTTTTCCACGGTTTCTTGTACTTGGAGATTATCTTGTTGATTATTTGTTTTAGATTCGGTAATGATTTTAGCGGAAATAAGTAAAATAATGGGCGTTAAAAAAGTCCATAATGTAAATCTTTTAAGATTGGTCACTTCTTCACTTACAATAACGCCAAATCCAAAAAGAATAATGCCGGATTTAAATAGAACGCCTGATAAATAAACAATATTTTGACGTTCGTTTAAAAGCCACATGTTATAGGTTGTTCCAAATACATCATCCATGTTGTAAGATAGAAATAAGACTAAAATACTTAATGAAATCAGTGATAATCCCATTTTTTTCATTTTGAATCCTTAAGTTTTAATGATTTATTACGTGACTATTTTTTACAGGGTAGATTATTTAATTCGCTGCTTTTTTATAAATTAAATAACTAAATTTCATAAGCATTAATTGTGCCGTTTTTTAGCCGGAAATTTTAAATTGTTGGGATTGCTTTAATTTTTCGCTGAGGAGTGGTATATAACGCGATGTTTCAGTTTTTGATAACGTCATTAAGAATATTGACCTGTATCTAAAGGAAATTGATAGTTTTCAGTGCCTTGAATTTTCTCAATCACATTACGCTCAGGTCTGTCTTAGCTACGCATAAAAACGACTGATAAAGTTCACTGTTTTAACGGAGGCGTTTTACTCAAGAGCGCGACTAGCTCAGATTGTCTGTGAGTGTAAGTTTTGCTGTATAGGTTCTTTAATTGCGTACGCACGGTATTCATTGTCAATCCTACCTCATTTGCGTATTCCAAAGGCGATTTTCCTGCCACTAATGCTGAGGCAACGCGCAGTTCTGCGGGGGACAAATCATAAAGTTTCCCCATCATGTTAAGCTCTGAAAAATGATCATTAGCATTCGAAATTAAAATAAGCGCGAGTAATGTTGAAACATTATTTGTTAACGAGAGCGTGGGTGGCAGTGGCGTAATAAATATTTGCCACGCCTGATTTTCTTCATTTAAAAACATTGCGTTTTTGACAGGATGAGGACGGGTGGCGGCTTGAATAAATTCATTTAATTTTTCTTTACGATGGAGTGTGGTTGCCACTAACTGCCCGTTTTTAATTGCTAACCCCTTGATTTTTGTTTCAAGTAAATCCAGTAAATGCGCATTTGCATAGTTGACCTTTCCTTGACTATCGACAATCAACATGGCGAAGGCAAGAGAATCAATTGCAATAGCGCTGAATTTTTGAGAATACGCATTTTTAATTTGATTTTTTACGCGCATTTTTGCCACAGCAGGACTAATCGGTTTTGTAATAAAATCAGCGGCGCCAAGTTTTAATGCTTGAATTTCATCATCAGTAGTGGATTTTGCTGTGATAAAAATAATGGGGATGTTTTCGGTTTGTGGATGACTTTTTAATTGTCTACATAACTCATAACCGTCTATTTCAGGCATCATGACATCGAGCAGGATGACGCAGGGTTTTTCATTGCTAATCATTTCTAACGCTTTTTGTCCGTTTGTGGCAAAAGAGACACTGTATTCGTCAGAAAAGATGGTGGCCAGCAAATGAACGATACTTGGATTGTCATCTACAATTAACAGGCGCGGTAAATGAGAAGGAACAACAATAGACACAATTAAATCCCAATGAATTATTTTTTAGTGATTAATGATTTGCTAACTCGTGCTGAAGCTGTAAATCATAAAAAGTAGATTGCCTAAGTTCCATTATAAATCAATAGTTTTTCGCAGGTCTATCACATACCAAAAAGCATGGCGTCATTTCAATTTGGGTACTCAATTTTATCGATTTATCATGATCTTGTTATCTGTTATTTCGGCCATTTGTTGTGTCAATTATTCATGCCTTCAAGAATTTCTAACGCCTGATCGAAATTTAATTGTTCAAGATACTTTTCTAATTGGTCGACATTTTTTAGTTCATTGCATTGCAGAAGGTGCGACCTAAGTTCAGAAAACAGATTAATGGCTTCAAAATGATTCATCGATATGGCGTGTTTAAATTGCGCTAAGCGTTCCTTTAATTCATTTTCATCTAAATTTGAGCTAATGACTGGCTGCTCTAACGCAGATAATGATGCTGATGCCTTGAGAGCGTTGTTAAATTCAGAGGTGAAATCCTTTAGCAGTGATTGGATATTTTCGGTGTCTTCCAAATGAAGTGCTAATTCCAATGCGGCGGAAGCATTTTTTAATTCATGTGCTCCCAATGTGCCGGCCATTCCATTAATTGAATGTGTTAAATGTTTGGCCTGTATCAATTCGTTTTCAGCAATAAATTTAACTAATTGATTAGCTAGGTCACTGTAATTTATACTGAAACTTAATAATAATTTATGTAATAGTGTCGAATTATTATTGCAAATTGCAAGCGCTGCGGCTAAGTCAAAAGGTGGTAAAGATTCGGGTAATGTTGTTGTTTTGTCAGGCGTGACAGCATGGACTATTGACTCGTCTTGGGTATCGATGAACCATTGATTTAATACAGCTACTAATTTATCAATATCTATGGGTTTAGTTAGATGTGCATTCATGCCCGCAGCTAGACTTTTCTCTAAGTCGCCTTCCATTGCATGGGCGGTCATGGCGATAATAGGGATATTTTTTAATGAAGATTCTTCTCGAATACGTTGCGCTGCGGTAAAACCATCCATGATAGGCATCTGAATATCCATAAAAATCAGATCAAAGGATTCAGTTAACGCGCGCTCTACACCTTCTTTACCATTATTTGCAATTTCAACAATCAAACCCATAGACGTTAATAATTCTTCAGCGACGATTTGATTAATTTCATTATCTTCGACTAATAAGATTCGATGCGCATTGTAGTGTGGTGTAGCCGAAAATGGTTTGAGTTGCTTGAGTGAAGCAACTCGACTAGGAGCAATTGTTAATGGTACGGTAAATTCAAATGTACTGCCCTCACCATAGATGCTTGAAACACGAATATCACCTCCCATTAACTCCACTAATTGTTTAGAAATCGCTAAGCCTAGGCCAGTTCCACCGTAATTACGTGTAATGGAGTTGTCTGCTTGTGAGAAAGGTTGAAATAATCGCTTAAGTTGCTCATCCGTCATACCAATGCCAGTATCGCGAACTGTAAAACTCAGCGCTACTGTATCTCGAAATTGACTTTTAAGGGTGATGGTTGTGAAAATATCCCCGTAGGCGGTAAATTTTGTGGCATTGCTGAGTAAATTGATAAGAACTTGTCGTAATTTGGTGGCATCCCCAATTAAATCACGAGGCACATCAGCAAATACATGAATATTAAAACGTGTGGAACTCGCTTCCTGCTTGTTATGCTCAAACAAGTCATCTACATTTTCCAATAAACTATTAAGATTAAAATACGTATTATCGAGTGAAAAACCATTGGACTCTAATTTGGTAAAGTCGAGAATACTGTTGATGATGGTTAATAATTCATTTGAGGAGCTGTAAATTTTTTCCAAATAATTTTGCACTTCTTCTGAAATTTCTTTTTTGAGTGCTAGTCGAGATAGTCCTATGATTCCGTTCATTGGTGTACGAATCTCATGGGACATATTCGCCAAAAAATTGGATTTTGACTGATTGAGTGCCTCAGTTTGCGCTTCAAATTGTTTTCGAGCAGATATATCTTGTGAAAATCCCACTGTTCCAAGCACATTGCCTTGATAATCTAAAATTGGCGCTCTTAGCGTTTCCACCCAAGACATATTGCCTAAATGATCGAGAATTTTTTCTTCTATTATTTTGGGTTGTTTTGTTTTCTGAACCCATAAATCATCATTTCGATAGAGCTGTGCAATATCTTTGTGGGCAAAATCGAAATCTGTTTTGCCCAATAAATTGTCTGTATTTGCCTCACCATAATGCCCAGCCAGAGCCCGATTCACTGCAAGAAAATGGCTTTGTGTGTCTTTGAGCCAGACCATAAAAGGAAAATTATCAATTAATTCCCGAAGGTAATTTTCTTTTTGATTTAGCGTTTGATTAAGAATTTGTAATTCGTTGGTGCGTTCGTTTACCTGTATTTCTAAGATATGTTCTGACGCTTTTAAATTATCAACAAGAAGTTGCTGTGCTTGGAGCAGATCACTTTGTATTTTTTCTTTTTCTTTCCGAATGGAGTTAAAGCGATCAGCTAGGGCGAACGCTAGAATCAGCATTTCCCACGCAGAGCCATATTGAAATCCGCTCACAGTAAAAACATTGGTTGGCAATACGCCAAGCACACGCAAAATCATGGAAACAGCGCCCACAAAAAGCATGAAAAATGAGAAAAGAAAAAAGTAGGCGTTACGTTGCCTTTTAAATGTACATAAAACAGAGGCAATGAGAATAAGTGATGCCACCGTTAAGTGCATGAACGTCGCATAACGATTGATTACAAGGGCAAAATCAATAAAGCCTGTAATTGACTGGAGAATATAGGCCGCAATATAGATTTTTATGATAACGTCAATCACAGGAATGACCATTTTCGTATTGAGCATTCGCCTGGTGAAAAGGAGTAAAGAAATAATCGTGAAATCACACAACTCAGCGGCAAAAATATCTGCATTGGCTAAATTAGGCCATAAAAATTCTTTCCCAAGACCGGTTATCGCGGCAATATAGAGCGCGAAAAAAGCAACATACCCTACATAATACAAATAAATAGTGTCGCGCAATACGGTGAAAATAAGTGCATTAAATATAATCATCGATACGACCATGCCAAAATACAACGCTTGGGCAAAGTAGTCATTGCGTTCATGTTGATGAAAACGCGCGGGTGTCCATAATTTAAAGGGAATAATGACGGGGTGAATAGACTGTAATTTTATATAAAAAATTTGGGTACTATTCGGGGGTAGGGTAATGGGAAATATAAAAAATCTATTTTCATACGGGCGCGTTGCATGCGGTAAACGCAATCCGGTTTCTAAAGATTGATAAGGCGCTTTATCTTGTGGTGAGTAAAATATAACCGTTGTCGCATTGGCATCAGCTAGCTCAAACATTCGATCAACGGGAATGCTACTTGTATTACAAAGAGCTAAGCGAAACCAATAACTAGAGAGGGAATATCCAAAATTGAATGCTTCCGCTGGATTGGGATCAAGCTGAAATTGACCGGCTATATTAGGTGAAACAATATCGCTAAATGTCAAAGTGCCATTTGGATCTACTAAAAAATGCACTCGCCCAGTTAAAGACATGGGCGACTGTTTGAGTTGATTGACATCAATGCAATCATCACTCGCGAAAATACGAATGGGAAAGAGTTGCAGTCCTATAAAAAAAATTAATGCAAGGTAATGATAGCAACTCTTGTTCATTAAAATGGCCGTTAGAAACCTGTTCTAAAGCCCGCGTAAACAGCTGCGCCATTGTAATTAAAATCAAGAATTCTAGGTGTTCTATCGTCGGTGATATTTTCACCACGCACATAGAGTTCTGTTTTTTTGGTAAGTTGATATTTCAACAACGCATTAAGACGCGTTGCACCAGGGGCTTTTAATTTATTATTTGAATCATACCAATAATCACTATACACGTTTAAATCAACGCGAAATTTTAAAGGTTGCGCTATTTGAATTTCACCCCAAAATCCACCTTGGTGAGTTGGCCGAGAAGCCGCCTGCAAATGCGTGAGAGAATTCATGGCATCCATATAAGTGTAATTAACGCCACTTTCCAAAAAAGACGACCAACGATGACGTGCTTGTATTTCCGAACCCCAAACTTCTACTTCGGGTACATTTTCACCTCTCATAGTTCGAGCGGAAGACATCAATACAATCATGTTGTTGTAATTTTGATGGTAACCACTGACTTTAATCTCGCTATTAGGGAGTGGATGCCAAATTAAGCCAACTTCTCCTCCCGCATTACTCTCGCCTTTAAGGTTTTTATTGCCAAACAAAGGATTCATCAATTCGCTCACGCCGGGTTGACGATAGCCTGTACCACCCTTTGCAAAAAAGGTGACATTTTGAATCAATTCACGATTAACGCCTGCTGAAAATACGTTATGATTACCATAAACATCGCCTTGATCAAAACGACCATCTGCGCTCCATGTCCACTTGCCCAGTGTGACATCACCATGTACATTGGGACTTATGACGGTTTGCGAGGCGGGCATATTGAGTGTTTGTTGATGCTGCGTATTGATGCCCCACGCGACAACGGCTTTATTATTACTTTGACTATCTAGTGGTAGCTGATGTGTGTTTTTCCAGTCAAGTAGGAACAATTGGTTATTAATGGTAAACGGTTTGACGTTAGTGGCCATCATTTTTTGTCGATCTTGCGTAAAGCCCAATTGCAGCGAACTTTTCCATGTGGGTGACATGTCATATTCTCCACGCAATTGCGATACCCATGTTTCGTCAGCGAGTCTGCCACGTTTATCATCAACCCAACCAAGCGCGCGTCTTTTCATGACAAGGCCTGGGCCATCAATATCTTCATCACTGCGAACATAGTAAAGTGACGCATCTAAACGTCCACGACCAAAATCTTTGAACCAATTGCCTGAAGCATGCGTCATGCCAAAATTGTCGCCTTCTTTTCCAGTGAGGCTTTGATTGATGCCATCAAAAACATCACTTCTTCCAACCACACCTGAAAAATTACCCGCGTCCGTTGTTACACCGCTGCCTACCGCTTCACGAACGGTATCATAGCTCCCGCCTTCAAGATGCAAAAAAGTATCTTCAGGTTGCATACGGCGTGTTTTTAAATGAATTGCACCGCCTAGCGTTCGGCTATTACTTTGATTTAATTCATTGCCGCGTGTGACAGTGACTTGATCAAAGGCGTCTAGCGGATAATGACTTAATGAAAACATACCCGCAAAGTTGCCAAATAACGGAATACCATCCAAGGTAGCCATGCCTTGTCCATTACCACCTGCACCTCGAATGGTTATGGCAGTGGTCATTTGCCCACTCCCTTGATTGAGGGTAATGCCCGCTTCATTCTTTAAAACATTATTAAGGTCTGGCATTTCAGCGCTTTGCAAATCGCTTCGAGTTAATTCAGTTTTAAGATTCTCTGCATTCACGACCGGACTACTAATTGTCATGGTGGGCAATAAATCTGTTTCTGAAGCTATATCGTTATCTGCAACAGCATTTGCTGTATACAAAAGACTCCAAAAAATGAGTTTAGGTAATGACTTAGTAGTTGGGCGAATTCTTAACATGATTAATCCGTTATTTAGGAAACTACTCAATTTTTCAAATGGTTATAATCCGCTACACTAAACAAGCGATAATTAAAACCTAAATAATCATTAAGTAAATATTTCTTGGTGACTTTACAAAGCGATCGCTTAAATGATAGCAATTCGCTGAACATAAACGGCTATTTTGTAATAACACCCAATTAAAAATCAATATTTTTTCATGTAAGGTTTATTTGATACAAGGATCAAAATAAATGAATAGGGCGTGAGGAATGATTTCTCAAAGATACTCAACATTCAATTAACGTCATGAACTACACGAAAGCATCGAGCACCCCGCTTTCTCATTTGCCCACGCTGGTCGTTTTTGACTGTATTTTGCCCATTGACTATTTTCTTGATAAGGTGCGCGAAACACTTCAAGTAATTGATGAATTTCTTCATAGTGTCCCTTATTTGCATCATCTATCGCATTCTGCAATAAATAATTTCTCGGTACATAAAGCGGATTAACCGCATTCATTCTCGATATACGATCAACTTCATTCACACGGGCATCACGCAATCTACTGTAATATTTTTCTAACCAAGCTAAGCGCACTTTTTTATACTGATTATCGAGTGAATCAGGTGTGTAATAGGCTTCATCGAGTAAAGACAAATCCAGCGCCTCAAATTCAACAGAAAAGTCCACTTTTGCTAATTGCCGATAAAAAAGTGTCATATCCGTTTGCGTTAATTGCAGTAAATGCATCAACTCCGATAATAAATCATCATCCGTATCTGCTTGAAAATCAGGTAAACCCAATTTTTCAACCATCATACTTTGCCAACCCTGTTGAAAGTGTTGCGTATAATTTTCGTTAAGCGTCGATTGCAACGCTTTTACATCGTCTATTAAGGGATAAATTGCGTTGGCTAATTGCGCTAAATTCCAAAACGCTATTTTAGGTTGATTACCAAAGCAATAGCGTTTTAATTCACTATCCGTGGTGTTAGGTGTCCATTTGAAATCAAAATCTTCAAGCCAACCGTAAGGACCATAATCAATGGTTAGCCCAAGAATTGACATATTATCGGTATTCATCACGCCATGCACAAACCCGACCCTCTGCCAATGCACGACCATTTGCGCCGTCAACAAGCACACTTGCGAAAACCAGTTGAGATATACCTCTTCCGAAGGGTCACCCAATTCGGGGAAATCCGTGCGTATTGTAAAATCAACAAGCTGTTTCAATAGAGGAGCATCGCCACGCGCAGACAATATCTGAAAATTGCCAAATCGCGTAAAAGAAGGCGCTACTCGACAAACAATCGCGCCGGATTCATATGCACCATTTCCATCATAAAACATATCGCGCCAAACCTTCTCCCCCGTCAAAACCAAACTTAACGCTCGTGTCGTGGGAACGCCTAAATGATACATTGCCTCGCTACAGATAAATTCACGCACAGATGAGCGAAGCACAGCTAAACCATCAGATTGCCGAGAATAAGGTGTTTTTCCTGCACCTTTTAATTGTAGTGCCCAATGTTCATTTTTTGTATTGACTGCTTCACCTAAATTAATTGCACGACCGTCACCGAGCTGCCCCGCCCATTGTCCAAACTGATGCCCACCGTAACACATTGCGTAAGGTTGCATTCCTTTGGCGAGTCGGTTACCAGCAAAGATATGGGTAAATTCTTCAGATATACAAACATCTTCACTTAAATCGAGTAAATCAGCTACTTCACGCGCTACAATAATCGTTTTAGGATCTTGCACGGGAGTTGGCTTAACGTGAGAATAACACGCGCCTATGACTTGACGACAGGCATTGCCTATTTCACTATCAGCAGGCAATTGTTCTACAAATCGATTATCAAAAGTCAGATCATCTAACTTGTGAATTTTTTTCATGATATTTGCTCTCGGCAATGAATTTTAAATTGAAATTTCAAGCGCCAATTTTTGGCTTAGTAAAGCATATCATTTTTCTGATGTTCACAAAGTAAATAACGACCACCATTCCATTGGAATAATTTTAATTAAACCGTTGTGATGCACTATTATTTCTATATATATAGTCTTCAAACCAAAACTATCTTGCGTGTAAACTCACTTGTGATTGAAAAAATTGATGCGGAACCCATTAACGCACAAAAGTGTTTGATTCTGTGACAGAACCCACTCTTTAATTCGTGCAAATAGAATCAAAATTTAAACTCTGCCGCCGCCGCTAATAATTCATCCACAAAATGCTGTCCATAAAGCGGCAAGTAATTTTTTTTCAAATACGCAATTTTCGTTCTTGAACAGGGAATTAAATGGGATAAATCTCGAGCCACTAAATCATTGTCTATATTGGAATCGTACGCCATGCCAGCAATAATGCCCACGCCAAGTCCAAGACGCACATAGGTTTTAATCACATCGGTATCTGCAGCAGATAAAACAATATCGAGTGCCGTCGTCGAATTTTTAAAGGCCATTTCAATATTCGAACGCCCCGTAAATCCCAAGCTATAGGTTAAAATGGGAAACGAGGCAAGTCGCTCAAGGGTAATCTCACCTTGTGTAAGCGGATGCTCTTTTGGCATGATGGCGGAGTGAAACCATTCATAGCAGGGCTTGACCATCAAATACGTATCATCTGCCACTTTTTCAGTACAAATAGCAATATCCGCTTTGCCGGTATGTAACTTATCAATCAATTGCTCTGGTGACGCCTCATCTATGTAAATTCGCACCCCGGGATATTTTTCCCTAAAATGCAAAATGGGTTTTGGCAAAAAATATTTTGCTTGCGTATGGGTGGTGGCAATATGTAAAACACCGTGATTGCTATCAAGATAATCTGAAGCAAGTGACTGAATATTATTTTTCGCCTGATGAATAGCATTGACTTCCTCCATGATACGAAGGCCAAGTGGCGTCATGGCTACCAATCTCTTTCCCTTACGCTCAAATAAGGGCGATCCAATTTCAGATTCAAATAATTGCAGTTGCCGAGTGACTGCCGATTGCACAATGTTCAGTTTTTCAGCAGCTTGCGATAAACTAAAATTGGTTTCCTGCAAGACCCGCAATAATTCTATCTGACTTAATTTCATAATCAGTTGAACCAATGTGCTTGACGAATTTTTAATTCGACTCGGTCACCACGATTTAAATTCAGACGCTTAAACTGTTCATTGGGCATTTCTGCATAAACGGTTTTTGGTTCGGTTTCATGTAATTTTTTGGTCAGCTCAACACGAATAAGTGCCCCTAAATGCTGCCAATCTTTGAGGATAATGGGTGAATTTTCATCGACTGCTTTGATTATTTCAATATCGTGCGGACGTACATGAGCGATACTGTCACTTTCCTCTGGAATATTCAAGCCTGTCTGTTTTAGCCAATCACTCGTATGCCGATGAAGATGGAATTCATTAGTTTGACCAATAAATTTCGACACAAAGACATTCGCAGGGTAATCATAAATATCCGCTGGTGATCCTTGCTGCTGAATATGCCCTTTATTTAAAACGACCACTTGACTCGCCACCTCCATCGCTTCTTCCTGATCATGCGTCACAAAAATACTGGTTACATTCAGCTCATGATGCAAATTACGTAGCCATTGACGCAAATCTTTGCGCACACTCGCATCCAGCGCCCCAAACGGCTCATCCAGCAGTAATACCGATGGCTCAACGGCTAAGGCGCGGGCAAGGGCAATACGTTGACGCTGACCGCCTGAGAGCTGATCGGGAAAACGATCATGGAGCCAATCAAGCTGAACCAATTCCAAAAGAGCGTGAACTTTTTTGGCAATAATCGCTTCATTGGGGCGATGCGCCTTCTTTTTAACGCGCAACCCAAACGCCACGTTATCAAATACCGTCATGTGTCGAAAGAGGGCATAATGCTGAAACACAAACCCAATGCCACGCTCACTCACGTGATGCGCCGTTTTATCCTCACCATTGAGAAAAATATTCCCACTGTCCGCCTGCTCAAGACCGGCAATAATACGCAAAAGCGTCGTTTTCCCACAGCCAGAAGGCCCCAGTAATGCAACCAACTCCCCTTCGGGAATTTCCAAATCAATATTGTGCAGCGCGGAAAAATCGCCAAAATTTTTGCTAATGTGTGAAAGTAAAATACTCATAATGGTGTGCTCTTAAATATCAAAATTAATGGCTTTGTCGACTGGATTGCTGTTTCCACTCAAGCAACGTTTTTAAAATGAGCGTCATAATGGCAAGGCCCGCCAAAATGGAGGCTCCCGCAAACGCGCTGACGCTGTCATATTCGTTGTAGCTCACTTCAACGTGAAGTGGCAGCGTATTGGTTAGACCGCGAATATGCCCAGATACTACCGATACAGCGCCAAACTCGCCCATCGCTCGCGCATTACATAACAATACACCGTAAAGCAACGCCCATTTAATATTGGGTAGCGTAATGAAGAAGAACATTTTCCAGCCACTCGCTCCAAGCGATAAAGCCGCTTCTTCTTCCTCACTGCCCATTTCTTGCATAAAGGGAATCAGTTGTCGTGCCACAAACGGAAACGTAATAAAAAGCGTTGCCAACACTATACCGGGTACCGCAAAAATAATTTTTATATCATTCACCATCAGCCAATGCCCAAGCCAGCCTTGTGCGCCAAACATCAACACAAAAATCAAGCCTGAAATCACCGGTGACACCGAAAAAGGCAAGTCAATTAACGTAATTAAAAAATCTTTCCCCCGAAAATCAAAACGCGTAATCGCCCATGCGGCGGCTACACCAAAAATGGTATTTAGCGGAACCGTGATTAACGCTGTCAATAACGTTAAACGCATCGCCGCGAGCATATCATGCTGATTTAAGGCGCTAAAGTAAGCGGTAAACCCTTTTGAAAAGGCTTGAATGATGACCAGAAGTAACGGTACGCACAAAAATAAAATAATAAATCCCAGCGCAATGGTAATTAAACTCCACCGCACCCATTTTGGATCATCTAACGTAGATTGATGGACAGTATTTGAAATCGACGACATAGTGTAAATCCTAAATTTGACCTGAGCGTTTGCGCACCCAATGTTGCAGTACGTTAATGAAAAACAGCAGGACAAAGGAAATAACGAGCATCGTTAAACCAATGGCTGTGGCACCGGCAATATCGTATTGTTCGAGTTTCGTTACAATCAGCAGGGGCAAAATTTCAGATACATACGGGATATTACCTGAAATGAAAATAACCGACCCATATTCCCCAACGCCTCGCGCAAAAGACAGCGCAAAACCGGTAAGCAGAGCAGGAAAAATATTGGGGAAAATAATTTTTGTAAAGACCTGCCATCGCGTCGCCCCCAAACTCGACGCCGCCTCTTCCATGCGCGAATCAAACTCTTGCAATACAGGCTCAACGGTTCGCACGACAAACGGAATACTAATAAAAATTAACGCGACGACGATGCCTAGCGGCTTAAATCCCACTTGCAAATCAAATTGTTGTTTTAGAAATTTCCCTAAAAAACCGCTTGGCTGAAAAATGGTCGCCAGCACAATCCCCGCAACCGCTGTGGGCAACGCAAAAGGCAAATCAATTAACGCATGAAAAAAACGTTTACCTGCAAAGGAATAACGCACCAGCACCCACGCCACAATAAAACCAAAAAAACTCGCTATGGCAGCAGCGCCAAGTGACGTGGTAAAACTCACTCGAAATGCGGCAAGCACCCGTTTATTGGTAATAATATCAACGTAATCATTCCAATGTAGCTCAAAACTTTTGAACACCAGTGTACTCAATGGAATCAGCACCACCAGACTTAAATAAAACAGCGTAAAACTTATCGTTGGGCGAAACGCTGGCATAATGCGACTTTGGCTCATGAATTTTTATCTTCTCACAAATCAGTAATAGTGGAACTCATGGTAATGAAAAATAGAGGAAAGATAAAATGATGAATTTAGATAGGGTTATCGAATAAATAGATAAACAATTTTCTTTTTAAACTATTCAAATAGGGTGAGTATGAAATAAGGGCGAAAGTATGATTCGCCCTTATTTCATTTTTTAAAGGTGTAGCTAAAATAACAAAAACTCCCATTTTCGTACGTCATCTTAAAAACCGTTAACGTGCTTAGAATCCACTAATTTATGTTCGTAGTAGCGCCCTTCGACAAAATCAAAGCCGCTGCTATCTGCTAAAATTTCCGATTTCTTGCGATCCACTTGCCGCAAAATGCCTTGGCTTTGCGTGGCATTCATGACGTTTTTGAGTGTTTGCAGTTTTTTAAGCGCACTGGCACCGCTTTCCATTTCCATTTGTCTTGCCGACAAACTGACATAATCCGGCGAGAGTTTTGAAATAAGCTCAAACGCGTGTTTTTCACAAACAAGATAATCAAAACGCAATGCAATTTTGTAATGGCGTTGACGATAATTTTTTAAGCCACGAATCAAGGCTTCGTTATAGGTTAAATAATGACGAGTAATCGCCAGCACGATAACGGTATTTTTAGTGGTTAAGCCGCATTGCGCGATAACAGATTCAAAATAGGCACCATGATCTTGTTTCACACCTAAAATGTGACGTGGATCGACTTCAAGAAATAACTGCGTCTGTGGACTGGCCA